>OGSJ01000098.1_pt1 | contig 88752 bp, 59 predicted proteins | sample 1573851 | NCBI WGS metagenome assembly OGSJ01 (sample SAMN03295846, study PRJEB24534) | human gut metagenome | isolation source: fecal sample 6 from infant 6 | host: Homo sapiens | place: USA: Pittsburgh, PA | collected 2014-07 | reverse complement strand
ATATTATATTAAGTATATTTAAACAATTTGTAAATAAAAATTTTCATTCTTTTTTTATATTTTGTAATATTTCATAAAAACAGCTCATAAATATATAGTAATAAAAATTATAATTTAGTAATTTTTAACCTCACTTTTTCTTATTTTACACAAGCATGTAGTGTCTTCTATGAATATTCTTAAACTATATAACCTGTAATTTGTTTCTTTGTGTTGTGATTCTCCTTTTACATTTTATTCATATAACTACATGCAAAATAAAAAGCAGATTAGTTTTTTCTAATCTGCTTTTCATTTTAATTCTATATTCTAAATTTTAATCATAACTCATGTCTAATTTAAATTAAGCAATTAAAATTTTAATATTTATAAAAGCTAAATTCTCTTATCAAGAAAATATGATTTACAAAAAGCAAAAAATTCTCTTGCATACATAGAAGGTACTAAATACCACTGAGTTTTACTTGTATATAAATAAGCCTTATTATATCCATTTCTTTTAGCTAAAAGATTGCTTCTCATAGCATGAAAATCTGTGGTAACTATTAAAATATCTAAGTCTTTTATAGGCTTTCCACTTAAGTTCTCTATGATCTTCTTAGAATAATTTAGATTTTCGTATGTACTAGTTGCTTTATTTTCAAGTACAATTTTATCCTTTGGCACTCCATTTTCCACTAGATATTTTTCCATTGCATAAGCCTCAGTTATGCTTTCTCCAGGACCTTGTCCACCAGATACTACAATCTCTCCATTAAATCCAGTTTTCTCTAAATATTCTATGGTCTTATCTAATCTGTCTCTTAATGTAGCGGTTAAATTTTCTCCCCTTATTCCAGCCCCTAAAACAACTATATAATCACAAGATTTTAAGGATTTTTTAGGATAGAAAATTATTGCTCCCTCTACTATTATAAATATACTTATGCATATAAGAGCTAAAATCTTCATAGGCTTGTACACCGTTTTAAACCACTGTAATTTTAAAAGCTTATTTATAAAAAGTGTGTATAATATAATGACTACTCCTAAAATTAAATAAAAAGAGCTAAAGGTTGTTTTTCCACTTAAAGCATTAACTAAGATGTAATATAATATACATATTATTCCTAAAAAAATTGAAATAAACTTAATAACTAAACTCTTCACATATATCTCCTTTCTCCAGTTCTCAATATAAAAATTTTATCAAAACCTTCCAGTAAACTATATACAATAATATTACAAAAGTAAATATAAAAAATTACTAAGTATCCTTCTACTTTTCATAATAAATTACCTTTTAGAAAATATGTTTATATGAACTTTAATTTAAAATAAGAGTAAAATTTCTAAAAGAAATATGTTTAAATTTACTATTATATGAAATACTATTAGTGTTTAGACTTTTTTAATTTAAGGAGATGTATTTATGAGTAGTAGAACTGGAATAGTAAAATGGTTTAATCAAGAGAAAGGCTATGGCTTTATTTCTTGTGATGAAGGTGATGATGTATTTGTACATATCTCACAAGTGAAGGAAAAAGGACCTGAAAAAGATTTACATGAAGGTGAAAGTGTTTCTTTTGATATAAGCGAAGGTGAAAAAGGCCCAATGGCTACTAATGTTCAAAAGTTATAAAAACTAAGGCTTAAATCCCGTTAAGTTAAGAAGAGATTTAAATGTTTTAATAAATATTCCGAGTAAATTCACAATATAATTTATGGTGATTACTCGGAATATTTTTATAGGGTTTATTATAATTTTAATAAAGTTTCTTTTAAAAACTCTTACTAACTTCTTATAGAAAATCCTGTGTTTTCTATGCAGTTTTTAATTTCACCTTCACTTGTATGCTCATTAAACATAACTTCTATACTTCCTCTAGCTACATCTACACATACCTTTTGAACACCATCTAAATTTTCTAAAGCATTTTTAACTTGAGTCTTATTTGTAGAACTTCCTAAGCCATCTACTAAACAATGAATTTTCTCCATACTAATTTCTCCTTTCAAAGTAATGTTCAAAAATAGTATGTGTAATCTAAGCTATTAAAACCGTAGTATTATCTGGTATATTATCATATATCCATTTAGCATTATCTGGATTAAGTCTAATACATCCATGACTTAATGCCTCACCAAGCCTACCATCTTTTATATTCTTTCCAGTCTTATCATATAATATTGAGTGATAATAATAGCCATCCACTATTCTTGTAGCATACTTTACTGAATAATCTGCTCCAGAAAATCCTGCCTTTCTTCCATTAATAAAGAAAATTCCTTTTCTAGTAGGTGTAGAAGGCTTACCTACTGTGCTAATCCATTTATAGCTCCTTATCCACTTATTATTAGACTTCTTATAAACATAAGTATATTTAGTTTTTAAATTAGTTACTAAAAGATAATCAGTGCTACTTTCTAGATTGTTTGAATTAACAAAGGAATCCATATCACTATTAAAATCTGTATAATTTAAAGATTTATATTTTTTTAAAGCATTACTATCCAAATTAAATCACCTAAGGAATATTAATACTACATTATATTCCTTAGGTGACTTTTAATTTCATATATTATTTTTTAATATTAATGCTATTACAAAAATTAAACCTTTTATAAAACTTTAATTATTTTTCAAAGGGATAAACAATTCCCCAGTCTTTTCTAACCTTATTCATAATCTTTGTAACATCATAAGTTAGTTCTATACTATTAGATTCTTTATTTTCCTTTATTCTCTCTTCCATAAAGATAACTTCATAATCTAAGGCCTTTTCCTCTTCTCCACACTCTATAACTTCTACTGCACCATCTAAGTAGTTTATGGTTGCCTTATTAGCTCTTGGGAAATTATCAATTGTTATAAATCCATTGTCACAGGAAACAATTCCTCTCTTAGGCATTTTAGATCTAAAGGCTAGGGATATAGTTGCAATTTCATCTTCCTTTGTCTTTAATATTATTCCAGACTCTTCATCTACACCAGTTTTAGCCTTCTTAACTGTACTTAAGATTTCCTCTGGCATACTAGATAAGAAATATCTTGCAAAGGATAAGGCATAAGTTCCAATATCTAAAAGTGCTCCTCCAGCTAAATCAAGATTAAAGAATCTGTTATTTTCATCATATTCCTTGAAGCTTCCAAAGGAAACTTGAACCATATTCACTTTTCCTAAGTCTTCATTATTTATCTTCTTTATAACCTTTTCATATAAGGGCATATGAAATAAGGTCATTGCCTCTTCTAAAACTAAGTTTTTCTCTCTTGCTATTTTTAAAGCTTCTTCTAACTCTTTTTCATTTACAGTTATAGCCTTTTCACATAGAACATGCTTATTATTATTTAAACTTTTTATAATGTACTCATAATGATTACTGTGTGGTGTTGCTATATACACTACATCTATATCCTTGTCTTTTATAATCTCATCATAGCTTCCATAAGCTTTTTTAACATTGTTTTCTCTTGCAAATTTTTCTGCTCTTTCCTTATTTCTAGAAGCTACTGCATAAACCTCTCCATTAACCCTGTTTAAAGCCTGTGCAAAATCTCTAGCTATATTTCCTGGTCCTAATATTCCCCATTTAAGTTTTTTCATATTCTCAGCTCCTCTTTAATATAAAGTATATTATTTAAGCTTATTTTAAACTAATAATCCACTTAAAGCAAAAGTTATTTAAAAATTAAAAGGACCTAAAATTGGTCCTTTTAAAATCATATATTTTATTCTTAATTACGTTTTGTATAAATAGAAATCTCACGATACACCCTATTAAAATACAACTTTTATTTAATTAAGCTTTTTAAGTTTCTTACAACTATACTTTCATCTACATTTCTGTTTCTTGAACAAACTATAGCTGCTTGTATTACTGTTATTAGTATGGATGTATTTCTTCTGTAAGCAATATATTTATACTCCCAATTATGACTAAACTTCTCTTTAAAACGTCTTAATCCTTTAAAGGAGTAAAGTGCTTGTCCATTCTCATAGAATTGAAGGGCTAATTTTTCATTCCAGAAAGCATATTTAGATAAACCAACATTTGCTAAAGGAGCCATTCCCATGTTGAATATTTCATATCCTTTTTCTTTTCCATACTCAATTAAATTTATGAACATAAAATCCATAACTCCCCTTGGAGTATTTTTACTAAATCTCATTAAATCTACTGAGAAGCTTTCATCATCATACATATACATTATATTAGCAAAGGCTTTTATTTCTCCCTCTCTATCCTTTAAAATAGCTATAGGAGCTTTATTTAAATAATCTTCATCAAAGAATCCCACTGAAAATCCTTTTTCTTTTCTTCCATCTAACCATTCATCTGATATTTCTCTTAAGGAATCTAAAAATTCCTTTGAAAAAGGTGGTTCAACCATGTGGAAAGTGTAACCTTCCTTAGTCACCTTACTTCTTGAAGTTTTTAAGCTCTTCATTTTATTTCCTACAACTTTAAATTCTTTTACATCAACCTTAGCTTCTTCTCCAATTTTCATAAAATCATATCCATTAGAGTGAAGGTAACTTATCATTTCATCATTAACCTGATAAAAAACTGGTGTGTAACCATAATTATCAGCATACTCACAAAACTTTTCTATTTCCCTAAATAGATTTTCATTATTTCCCACAGGATTTCCTAAAACAAAAAGCTTATCTCCATAGACTTCATATTGAATGAAAAGGTCCTTATCTTCATTTAAATAAATATACTTATCCTTTAAAAATACTAAATGAGTTAGGGAATCACCCTTGTATTCTTCTATTATTTTTTCCACATATTCACTACACTGATCAAAAGTCTTAACAGGAATTTTTCTTCTTATATTTAAAAAGTAAATAGCTACATATATTACAGTTACTAAAGCAAAGGCTATAAATCCAAATTTATATGCCATCTTATAAGGCATTTTACGAACTATTCCTACATATTTAAGATGTGTTCCAAAGGTAATTAAAATAAAGAAATAAATTGAAAAAGATGCAATTAATATACCTGAATCTATTAAGGTATTTTTACAACTTACAACAAAACTATCCCTGTAGAACATTCTCTTACTTAAATATAAAAGGTAAGCTACAATAATTAAAAATACTAATTCATAAGGGTTAATTCCCTTTGTTAAGGATAATATTATTCCTAATATAAATAAAACCATACTTGCTTTGTAAATACTTTTAGCCCTATATTTTAGCATAAGAGCTGCAAGCATTATTAAAAATCCTAGTACTACGCTCATTCCAATTGATAAGCCTAATACCTGTTTACCTAAAATTTCTTTTAATAATTTTATCTTTAATAAATATTGAGGTGCTATATTTGATAAAACTATAATAGCTCCTGATATAAATACTAAAGAAACCACTATCTTATAAGCCACCTTAGAAACTATTTCATAAGGTAATCCATTAAACTTTTTATTTATTTTACCACCGAAATCATGTACAAAAAGTAATACACCTATAAGAGCTGGAACTATGTAATAACTTATTCTATAAAGTATTATAACTAATAGGGTTTGTTCTATTTGAATGCCTAAGACCTCTAATCCAGTCATAAAAGTTAAGTCAAAGGTACCAATTCCCCCTGGAATCATACTGATCATTCCAACAACTGCTGCTTCAATATATATTGGTAAGAAAGTTAAAACACTTATTGATGCTCCTGTTATTCTTAAAGTTGCATAAATTAAAATTATCGTTGTAAGCCACTCTAAAAATGATATGAATATAATACCTAAAGTACTGAAAAACTCTAACTTATCCCTTGTTTTGCTATATTTATAAGCTGAGTAAATTATAAAACCTGGTGCATATAAAGCTATTATTCCTATGGCATATTTTATTATACCTAGGTTATTCCAAGAGGATATTCTAATCCCCATATATGTACAACAAACTATTGATAAGCCTGTTAAGTTTAAGGCTACTATTTTACCAATTTCTTTTAATAATTTCTTTTTATCATCTACATAATCACCATAAAAATACTGTTTAAAAGCTAAGGATGTAGCTCCTCCAAATCCAAGTAAACTTGCAATGGAACTTGCTATCCAAGAATACTTATATAGCTTTCTATTTTTTAATCTTATTCCAACTTTTCTCTTTAAAATAAAATCGTAGAAAGATAAAGGAATGTAAGAAATTATACCTAATGCTGCAATTATTAATAGGTTTAAAAAGTCTAGTTTATTTCTATACATAAAGAAATATTCTGAATTGAAATTTTTAAATACTGAAGTAAATTCCCTAACTATAAATAGTATTACTACGGAAACGAATGCTATCTTAAAAAATAATTTTAATTTGTCACTTATCTTTATATTTAACTTCACCTTTTGTCCTCCCCATGTTTAAAATCCAAATTTATTATACACTTTACCTTTCTTCACATCCATTGATTAATATTTCATTTGCATTACAAAAATGTAAGAATTATTTCCCTTGTATAATTTTACTTGTTAAATATTACTTTAATGTTTCACTTTCCTTATTTTTACCTTAAATATAACTAAAAAAGGACGTGTATCAAAATAAGTTTTATTTTTTATATTTTGATACAGTCCCTTAATGCTTTTCAAACTTAATCCTCATTATTTTTTCTACTTTTTATTAAGGCCTTAAAATTCATTCCAAACTCATGAATATATAGAATTACCCCTATTACTGCTGGCAATATGAAATAACTTATCCTATAAAGTATTATTACTAAAAAAGTTTGCTCTATAGGTACTCCTAATGCTTTAAAGCCATCTATAAAGGTTAAGTCAAAGGTGCCAAGTCCTCCAGGAACCATGCTAACTATTCCAACTGCTGTAGCTCTTACATAAACATAAAAATATTCTGTTAGTTTTATATGAGCCCCTGTAATAGCTAATATTAAATATATAAGGAGCATATTTAAGGTCCATTCCATAAAGGATATGCCTACAACCTTTAAGGTGAATCCTTCTTCATCCTTTTTCTTCTTATAATTATATAGTGAATTTATAATAATCAAAGGAGCATAGGCAGAAACTCCATATACCACATATTTTATAAGCCCTAAATTTTGTATATCTTTAAATTCTAAGAGAATATAAATTATACATAATACAGATAATCCAGTTAAGTTTAAAAATATGATCTTTCCAATTTCTCTTAATAGCTTCTTTTTATCCTTAACATGACTTCCATAAAAATATTGCTTAAAAGCTAAAGAGGTAGCCCCTCCAAATCCAAGTAAACTTGCAATGGAACTTGCTATCCAAGAATATTTATATAATTTTATATTGTTAATATCTATTCCAACATTCTTTTTCAAAATAAAATCATAAATAGATAAAGGCATATATGCAATAATACCAGCTATGGCAATTAGAGTTAGCTTAAAAAAATGCAATTTATCTCTATACATATTAAAATAGGTCATATTAAATTCTTTAAACATATTTTTAAATCCAAAGGCCACTAAAACTAATACTACTGCTATAAAAGTTATCTTTAAAAAAAGCTTAACTTTATTATTTACTTTAATTTTCAATTCATTTCTCTCCTTTGCATTTATTAACACATCATTAATATTATTTTACATTAATTTAAATAAAATTCAAAATTAAAAGCGATTTAAAAAAATTTTTAAATCGCTTTTATTAATATAAAATTGTAATATGAAAACTCTCTATACTCTCATTCTCTGCCTATAATCGTTTACATCATTAAAAGAATTTTCTATATTTAAAAAGACATTTTTTAACCTTTCTGAGTTTATTACCATATATTTTGATTTATTACTGCCACCTAAAATTGAGTCATTAGGATATTCAACTATGTATTTTTCCTCATCTATACTATTATTATTTATAACAATTACATCATTGTTTTTTAAAAATATATATAATTTCCTATCACTATCAGTTATTGGTGCAAAGTTCTTTTTTTCCGTAACATCACTTTCATTTAAAACACTTACTACCTCTTCAATACTCTGCTTCTCTAAATCCTTAGGTACATTATGGTAATTTTCATTTCTTTCTTTATTCATATAGTATTTCATTGCCACTACTTCACTTTCCTTCATCTTAAAGGAATTATCTTCTTTAATAAAAATAGAAACAAGAACTCCAAGAATAATTGTTATAATCACTATAGGGAATATTACCTTTTTCCCCACAAAATTACCCCCTATCTATTTATGTTCACATCTACTTATATAATACAACATTTTTTTACAATTTTAAAGTTAACATGCATAAATGGGTGTATTTTCTTTTCTTAGAAATACAATCTCACAAAGCTCCATTGTATAAGTTTAAAAATCAAAATTAAAACTTTTAACTTTGACTTAACTTTCGAAGCTTTAGTAATATATTTTAAGTAATGATTATAAATTCTTAGGGAATTCTATTAATTCTAGAAATATGTTTATGAGTTTTATTGCTATATTTTGATACCTCTCTTTTGCTATTGTTTAAATAATCAACTAAGGTTATTTTATTAAAATTATTTGATTCTACATTTTTTATATTTAAATACATATTATTTAAGATTTCACTTTGATCTTCTACTGAAAATAACTTTCCATAATAACCTTCAAAATTAGAATATATATTTTCCTCTAATCTTTCTTTCAAGTTTAAAATTAATACCTCTATGCTTTTAATATACTCTTCCTTAAATAAATCTAAGGCGTATAAAAGTTCTATTTCCATTTTATTTTCTATATTTTCATGTCCTATGAAATTCTCTATATCAATTAAAATTTTATTTTTTAAAGATCCCTTGTTAAAAGATTCTATAAGCTTAAAAAACCTCTTATTCAAGGAAGTATAATCAACCTTTTCACATTTATATGAAACAAGGTTATCTGATTCCTTTATTCCTAATTTATTTAAACTTTCAAAAAAACTCTCATGGATTGCTTTTTCATATTTTTTATAAATATTAAATATTTCCTCATTTACAGAATTTAATTCTAAAATATCATTTTTTATTATATCTACTAAGTCTAAATTAATATCTTCCTTTGAAGATAATTTTATTTCCTTTAATACTACTTTGCTTTTTAAATTAATATTTTCTTTAATTTTTTTAGAAGAACTTTCTAGATAAGTTTTTAATTCTTCTAAGAATTTTTCTTTTAAATCCTTACATTGAATTCCAAAATCAATTCTTAACTCATTGTGATATAAATAATCCTTATTTAACTCTTCATTATACTCTTTAATAGATTCTAATAATTTATACTTTAAATTTAATAGGACTTCATCTATTAATTCCTCTTCTAAAGATTTAAAATTATCTTTAGTTATAGAGTTAAGTTTTATATCTATCTCCTTAAATTCTCTTTTTGCTTTCCTTAAAAAAGAATTTATTTTATTATTCTCCCCATTGCTACTTGCACATTTTTCTAAGGATTCTAATTCTATTTTTAAATCCTTTATATATTCTCTTAACTTTAAAATCATTATTAATAGTTTATTTTCCTTTTCATATTCTTTTATATGATTATATAGCTTTAAAAACTTCTCATTTAAACTCTGTGAATTATAAAGTTCCTTATTTTCCTCTTTATCTTTAGAAACTTTTACTTCATATTCTTTAACTAACATTGTTTTCTCCTAAAATAAAACTGCTAAAATGCCTACAATTACTATGCTAATTACTAAAAAGTAATATTTTTTATCTAATTCACTTTTTAACTCTTCATGGAAAAATGGTTCCTCAGGTCCCTTATTCATATTAGATATTTTTCTATCTAAATTATTAATTCTCTCCCCAAGCCTTCTTGTGGCATCTATTACATCAACATTATACTTATCTATGGCACTATTTAATAATTCCATAGAGTTATTCATATTTGTATTTCCCTCTTCTAAAAGGTCCTTTATTTCATTAAACTCTAACTTAACATTATAATTTATCTCTTCAAGGCCTTCCCCCATATATTCCTTAAAGCCTAAAAAATTATCTCTAATTTCACTCTTATCAACCTTTAACCTATTTTCTAGTTTATTGACGCAGTTCATAACTCTTAAGCATTCACCTTTTAGCATTTTATCCATCTCTTCAATTTTTTCTATATGCTCCTTAGCTATGCGATTGCTTGTCCTTATCTTTTCACTTAATTCCCTGCCTATTCTTTGTAAAGTAGCTATATTTTCAATTCCTTCTTCTTCTGATAGTTCCCCTATATTTTTATTTATTCCCTCTACTTGCTCCTTTAACCTTTCTATTTCATCATAGGTTTCCCTTGCCTTATCTTTTAAATGGTAAATGTTTTCTTTTGACTTAGTAGATACATCTTCTATATTATTTAAAAACTCATTAGCTTTTTTCTCAAAGGCTTCTTCCCCTTGCTGAACCCCTAAATTAAAGTCTGCTATAGCTTCATCTAATATTACCTTTAAATTATTTTGTAAACTTATTAAGTTATTTCTATTTATTGTAGCAGTTTTTTCTGAAGTACTTGTAAGGGTCTTTATTAAATTTTCTTCCGTAAGTTTTAAATCCCTATAAATAGATTTATCAAAGACTGATTTACTTATTTCTGAAACTAATTCATTAAATTCATCTATTAAGTTATCTTCATTCCTATTCTCCATAACTTCCTCCTACCCCACTACCTAATATGAGTTTATATACTATAAATCTTCATTTATTACTAAATCTCTTCATTAAAAGTCATAAAATTCAAGCTCTCTTTATAATAATTATACTTTATTTACCATATATGTAAATACTTAAAGGCGCCTATTTTAAATAATTTACTTTTTATTTATGTATTCCTAACTTTATAAAATTTAATTAAAGAAATAGCCCTATTTTAGGGCTTAATCTAAAATAGGGCAAAAAAATAAGAGGCTTATGAAAACAACTTTTAATAAAACTTACAAACATATTCCGAGAATTACTATATTCTTTTCATACTGTTTGTAAGTTTTACTATTAAATTTGATATAAACCTCTTATTTATATTTATTAGTTTTTATATATTAGTTATCTGAAAATTTAGCTAAAAGATTTAATATTTCAGTGTATAACCATATTAAAGTTACCATTAATCCAAAAGCTCCATACCATTCCATGTACTTTGGATATCCATATTGTGAAGCTTTTAGTATGAAATCATAGTCCATTATTAAGCTTGCTGTAGCAATTGCAACAACAAATAGGCTAAATCCTATACCAATTATTCCTGAACCATATATAGGTAAAGTTATTCCAAAGAAACTAAGTACCATTCCTAATAAGTAAATAGCTCCAATTGATATTATGGCTATGAAAACTCCTCTGCTAATTCTTCCAGCTATATCTGGAGTTCTTCTATATATAAGTACTGTAGCAACTAAGCATATGATTGTTAAAAGCATAGCTGGGAATACTATTCCAGGAAACATACTTTCAAAGTATCTTGATATAGAACCTAAAAGAACACCTTCAAAAGCAGCATAGAAAACTGCTGTAAACTGTGCAATCTTTGGTATGAATGATGTTAATAGTCCTAAAATTAATGATCCTCCTAGTGAAACCACTAAAGCACTTTTATAATTCACATCTGGATTTTGAAAAGCTATCCAACTATAAACAAAAGCGACACCTAAAATAGCTGTCATTATTAATATTTTTACTATAGTTCCTCCAACTGTCATGGTTGTTCCATCACTAACAGCCTTTTCAAACCCGGCTGCTAATGCAGGATTTGATTCTCTTCTCATGTTTCTACCTCCTATACAAATATAAGTAATTTATTATAGTTTAAATTATAAAGTAAAAGTATGTCAATTATGTTTCATTTGTGGCTAGAATGAAAATTAATATTCATTTAATGATTAAATTTAATTTTTATAGTATCTAATTCTTTAAGATTATTATAATCACCTTTCTTTGTTTAATATTAATCCTCATCTAAATCATTCCAACTGTGTAAACAATAATTCCAAAGGTGTTCCTTTACTATATTTCTACTTTTACATTTTGGACATTCTTTATTTTCCTTAAAAAATAAAAGTCTTTTTAAGATTCCTATATTAAAAGTATTCCCACAATTAATACAAATAAAACCATATGTGCTTAATATCAAAAGTCTAAATAAAAATATTTCTAGAAATACATAAATTAAAAATAAAATAAATTTAAATAAATTAATAGGTTTTAATATATAAAAAATTATGGCTGTTGAAATTACTATAAGAGTAAAGATTAATAGAGTTAATTTATTTTTTTTAAAATTCATATGAAACTCTTCCTTAAGAATTTTTCCTAAATATTATTTTGCTCTTCTTTTCTTAAATAAGAATCAATGGACTTTGCAGCTTTTTTTCCTGCTCCCATAGCAAGAATAACTGTAGCTGCTCCTGTAACAGCATCTCCTCCTGCATAAATCCCCTTTAAGGAGGTTTTTAAGCTTTCTTCATCTACAAGGAGACATCCTCTCTTATTTGTCTTTAATCCCTTTGTGGCATTAGATATTAGAGGATTAGGAGAAGTTCCTAAGGACATTATTACACTATCTACTTCCATAATAAACTCTGAATTTTCAATTTCAATTGGTCTTCTTCTTCCTGAAGAATCTTCCTCTCCAAGTTTCATCCTTATACACTTTATACCCTTTACCCAACCCTTTTCATCAGTTAAAATTTCAGTAGGATTAGTTAAAACATCTAAAATAACTCCTTCTTCCTTAGCATGATGAATTTCTTCTAATCTAGCTGGCAGCTCCTTTTCACTTCTTCTATAAATTATGTGAGTTTCTGCTCCTAATCTTAAGGAAGTTCTAGCTGCATCCATGGCAACATTTCCTCCACCAACTACAGCAACCTTTTTTCCTAAATTTAAAGGAGTATGGCTTTCATTTTTAAAAGCCTTCATAAGATTTACCCTAGTTAAAACTTCATTAGCTGAAAAAACTCCATTAGCATTTTCCCCTTTAATCCCCATGAATTTTGGAAGGCCTGCTCCAGAACCTATAAAGACAGCCTTAAATCCTTCATTTTCTATTAATTCATCAATGTCCACAGTTTTGCCAACTACAACATTGTTTTCTATTTTAACTCCTAGTTTTTTTATTTCCTCTATTTCATATTTAACTACATCCTTCTTTGGCAATCTAAACTCTGGAATTCCATAAACTAAAACCCCTCCAGATTCATGTAATGCTTCAAAAATAGTTACTCTATATCCTAGTTTAGCTAATTCTCCTGCACAGGTTAAACCAGCAGGGCCACTTCCAATAACAGCTACCTTCTCTAAAATCTTTTCACTCTTCTTTAAAGAACTTAATTTATTATTTCTTGCAAAGTCTGCTATAAATCTTTCTAATTGACCAATGGCTAATGGTTCTCCCTTTATTCCTAAAACACACTTTCCTTCACATTGAGATTCTTGTGGGCAAACTCTTCCACATACAGCAGGTAAAGCATTATATTTTGATAATTCTTCAAAAGAAGCAGAAAAATCTCCTTTTTTTATGAAAGATATAAAACTTGGTATATTTACAGAAACAGGACAGCCTTCAACACACTTAGGATTTTTACACCCTAAACATCTATTTGCCTCTTCAATAGCCTCTTCTTCCCCATATCCTAAGGAAACCTCCTTAAAGTTTTTCCCTCTTTCTATTGGATCTTGCTCCCTAGATTTAACTCTTTTCTTTTTTAAATTACTCATTTTTCAAATCACCTCTACATCCACATCCACCATGACTATGGGTATTTCCCTCTTTAAGTTTTAAGAAAGCTCTTCCCTCTTCTGTTTTGTAGATAGCTTGTCTTCTAATAGATTCATCAAAATCTACTAAATGCCCATTAAATTCTGGTCCATCAACACAAGCAAACTTAACTTCTCCTCCTACTGTAACCCTACAAGCACCACACATTCCAGTTCCATCAACCATTATGGGATTTAAGCTTACAGTGGTAGGAATATTTAATTCCTTTGTAAGAATGCACATAAACTTCATCATTATCATGGGTCCAATTACAATTGCTCTATTATAATTTATGCCCTTATTCTTAACTAGATTTTCTAAAAGGTCAGTTACTCTCCCCTTAAATCCATAACTTCCATCATCAGTAGCTATATATAGATTTTTAGAAACCTCCATAAGTTCCTTTTCAAAGATTAATAAATCCTTATTTCTAGCTCCAACTATAACATCTGCTAAAATTCCATGGTTATATAGCCACTTTACTTGAGGATATACAGGTGCAGCTCCAACTCCACCAGCTACAAATAATATTCTTTCCTTTTTTAATTCCTCTAAATCTTCATATATAAAGTCACTTTCTCTTCCTAAAGGGCCAAGAAAATCATGTATATAGTCACCTTCATTATATTTTCCAAGTTCTAAGGTACTAGCCCCAAGGCCTTGAACAACAATGGTTACACTTTTATCTTCCTTATTATAGTCAGCTATAGTTAAAGGAATTCTTTCCCCATCTTCATCTGTTCTAAGTATTATAAATTGACCTGGCTTAGCCTTATTAGCTACTCTAGGTGCTTCTATCTTCATTAAATAAACAGAGTCATTTAAATATCTTTTTTCTAAAATTTTAAACATCTAACTAAACCTCTCCCAAAATATTTTATTCTCCCATCTAAAAAAACAGGATTGTATCAAAGAACTCATAAAATTTATAGATTTTATCTTTGAGTTTTAACACAATCCTCTTATCTTTACCTTATTTTAACTAGAAAAAATTTATTCTTTAAAAATCCACATCACTGCCGTAATATGCACAAGTATATAATTTTTCCATAGTTTCATCATCAATCTCCCTTGGATTTGATCCTGTACATGGATCTAAAACAGCATTATGAGCTATAAATTTAAGATTAGCTTTAAAGTCATTCTCTTCTATACCATACTCTTTCATTGATGAAGGTATATTTAATTCCTTATTAAACTTATTTATTAAATCTATTAGGGCATCTGTTAGTTCTCTTTCACTTTCTCCCTTTAATCCAATATGTCTTGCAATGTTAGCATATCTATCTTCACAAGCTTTTCTATTATATTTAATTACATATGGCAAGAAGATAGCATTAGCACATCCATGTGGTATATGGAATACGGCACCTACCTTATGGGCCATAGAGTGTACTATTCCTAAAAGGGCATTAGAGAAGGCCATCCCTGCTAAACATTGAGCCTCATGCATTTCTCCCCTAGCTTCCATATCCCCCTTAAATGAATTTACTAAGTGCATATTAACCATTTCAATTGCCTTTAAAGCTAAAGGATCTGTAAAGTTTGATCTTAAACTTGCAGTATAAGCCTCAATAGCATGAGTTAAGGCATCCATTCCTGTGTGAGCTACTAACTTCTCTGGCATAGTTTCTGCTAAGCTAGGATCTACAATAGCTATATCTGGAGTTATTTCAAAGTCTGCTAAAGGATATTTTATCTTAGCCTTATAATCAGTTATTACTGAAAAGGCAGTTACCTCTGTAGCAGTTCCAGAAGTTGATGGAATAGCTACAAACTTTGCTTTTCTTCTAAGCTTAGGTAATCCAAAAGGAACAATAGCCTTTTCAAAAGTAAAATCAGGATATTCGTAGAAAATCCACATAGCCTTTGCTGCATCAATAGGTGATCCTCCTCCTATGGAAACTATCCAGTCTGGATTAAATTCTTCCATTTCCTTTGCACCCTTCATAACAGTTTCTACTGATGGATCTGGTTCTACTCCCTCAAAAACCTTTGTTTCCATTCCAGCTTCCTTTAAATAACTTAAAACCTTATCTAAAAAGCCAAATCTTTTCATTGATCCGCCACCAATAACTATAAAAGCCTTTTTACCTTCTAAGCCCTTTAATACCTCTAAAGAATCTTTTCCATGATATATGTCTCTTGGTAAAGTAAATCTTGCCATAATAATAATTCCTCCCAAAACAATATATATTTTCACAAAAAAATAAAGTAGATTATATAAACTATAATCTACTTTACATTTTATTTATTATTATTTAATTTTATTCCTAAATTCTATTTATTTTCTTTTTTCCACTCATCTAATTGTCTTTGTAACTCAACTTTTATATCTTCTAGACCTGAATCATATAACTTCTTATTTAACTTTTCTAAAGTCTCTTCAGTCTCTACAGAACCAGTATATAAAGGTTTTATAAATTCTTTAAATGTATTACTTACAGCTGACATTTGAGTTACAACTTTTTCTGTATCAAATTTAAATCCTAATATAGTTGAAGTTTTTGCACCTTGATTGAACTCTTCAAAGGCATCCCACTTGTCTACTGGGTCACTATCTAAAACATAAGTGTCAAATAAGTTTCCATAAGCCCAGCTTGTAACACTATATGGTCCATTTGGATCTCTCTTTATTTGATTATCACTAACTTTTTCATAATGAGTTCCCTCTATTCCAAACATTAATAGGTTTCTTAATGTAGAATCTTTATTTACTAAATTTATAAGTTCCATAGCCTTTTCTGGATGCTTAGAAGTTGCTGATATAGCAGTCATAGCTCCTGTAGTTGAAGCATTTGTAACATATGGAGAAACTATTGATGAAGTTACAACTTCTCTACCTAAAGCTTGACCCCAACCATTTTCAGCATATGGTTGTCCATCAGCCTTCCACACAAATCTCTTAACTTCATTTTTCATATTACTAACTGCTGCGTCTTGATTTATATATCCTTTTTCATAGAATTCTCTTAATTTAGTGAAAAGATGTTTTAACTCTTCTGTTTCATACATATTTTTAACTGTTAAGCTTTCATCATCATAGAAAATACCTAGTCCTGATGTTATATCCTCTAATCCTTCTAGTGGAATTCCATCTCCTTGAGTGTAGAATGGCACAAAATCTGGTTCCTTCTCTTTTATAAGTGCAAGCCATGGTTCTAAATCATCAACTGTATGAATATCTTCATATGGAATATCATATTTTTCAACAAGTTCCTTATCAAATACCCACATAGGTGCTCCTGCTATTTCCTTTTGGTTTGGAACTGCATATACATTTCCATCAACCTCTGCACCCTTCCAAAGTCTTTCATCAATAACATTCTTTAAGTCTTTTCCATGACTATCTATAAGATCATTTAACTCTAAGAAAGCTCCCTTTCTCGCATTATCTAAGTATGGGAATGCCCATGAACATGTAAATGCTAAATCGTATTCTTCTCCTGAATTAGCTATTACGTTCATTTTTTGACTATAATCACCAAAGTCAATATGTTTTATGTCTACAGTAGCATTTATTTTATCCTTTATATATTTATTTACTTCTTCCTCTACTAATTCTCCATCTGTTTGTGGTTTACCTATTACATACCAAACTAAATTTACTGGCTCTTCTCCTTCACCCCCACTAGACGAAGCATTTCCCCCTGAACCACATCCAGCTAAGATAGAAGATGTTCCAATTATTCCTCCTAATAATAAAGCCATTAGTTTTTTGTTTTTAAGCATTTTTATTTTCCCCCTTAAAGTAACTAATAAGTCCTCATTATATATATATTGTATAAATTACTTCGCCATTCTTCTTTTTTCAACATTTAACAAAACGTTTACAAAGAATTTAATCAAAAAAATTATAAAATGACTAACTTACTTTTTATTTTTGTAACCATTTCTTTTCATTTAAGAAATAATTACGTAACCTCTAAGGATTAAATTAATATTATTATTTATATAACAGTTTTAACTCCTTATACCCTTAAATATTGCATGTATGGGCTTGTATCAAAGATTATTTTGATACAGGCTCCTCTATTTTAAATGATTTTTCTCCTTTCTTACTTATAAATCCACTGATTATTTTTTTTTAATTTTAACTATTATTTTAGGAATTTTATTATCTTTCTTTTTGTTTTAATTATCATTTACGAGTATTTCATTTAAAATAAATTATAAAAAGCATAAATAAAATCCTACTCCTAAATTTAAGTTAAAATTACTTTTACAATTATTCCATTATTTATTAACATTTCTAATTATGGTATAATTACATGGAAAATTTAAGTATTATATACACTATTTTAAACTTAAGAAAATAGGAGATGATTTTATGGCTGTAGCAATAGTTCATCAGCAACAACAACCAAATGATAAGATTAATATTGACTTGTCTAATTCTAATGTTGCTGTGGTAAAAAGTAAAAAAGAAACTAATCCCCCTATAAAAGATGAAAAACAATCAAAGGATAAAGATAATTTAAAATCTGATAAAAAAACCGAGCCTAAAGTTGAAGAAAAAAAGCAAGATAAAAGTAACTCAAAGGAAGAAAATAAAGCTCAGGTAAAAACTGAGCCTAAAGTTAAAGAGGATAAAGACATAAAGAAAAGTTCTGAAGAAATTAAAGAAGAGGTAAAAAATCAAAAACCTGTTATAAAAGAAGTAAAATTACCTGTTGAAAAAGATTCAAAGAATTCTTCTGAAAATTTATCTAATAACTCAAGTGACTTTGCTTCAGATGTTAATAGAAGATTATATGAATATGAAAGTGTTAGAAGTAATCAATCTAATGCAATGAATGAAGCTATTCGTCTTCATAATAGTGATCCTAGCAATACTTGTGTTTTCTTCCAAGGTGCTTGTTTAAGAGCAATAGGAGTACCTGTTCCAAGTCATATTGGATACACTTCTAACCTTTGGAATTGGCTTGAAAATAATAACTGGGAAATGCATAGAGATTTTTCAAAGATCCAAAAGGGAGATATTATCTTTGCAGGTGAATATCACACAATGTGTTTCATGGGATGGAAGGATAAAGCAAATGGTATTGCCTATGTAATGGGAAATGAAGCCTATACCTATGGAGATGCCTATGCTCATCGTAATTTAAATGGACAATCTCCTACTAAAGAAAATGGATGGAATAGACAGTATAGAGCTACAAGATACTACAAATATAAAGGAAATTCTTCAAAAAGTAATTCTGACATTGTAAAAACAAACATTGTAACATCAAAACCTGTTAGCTCAAAGGATCATAAATATACAGTTGAAGCCTTAAAGGGTACTGTAACAGCTAAGCAAGATGTTTATATTAATGAAAAACCCTTCCCTACTACTGAAGGAATTAAGCCTGTAGGACTAGCTAATGGAGGAGATAAATTAACTGTAACTGGTAGAGCATCAAATGGATGGTATGAAGTTCTTTATAATGGCCAAAAAGCTTACATAAGTCATAGATATACTGACTTCTTAGAAGAAAAGGAAGCTCCATCTAAGTCATCTGATTCTGTTACTCCTCTTGGCGTAGTTAAAACTAATACTTCAGATAAAAAATCTGATTCTAAAGAAGATAATAAAAAGATAGAAAGTTCTCTTAAAGACAAAGATGAAAAGGTGAACAATGGAGCTGAAGATTCTAAAGGTAAAACTGAAGATAAAAAGGTAGATGAATCTAAGGATAAAGCTACTAATAAAGTGGAATCAAATAAAACTGAACAAGCTAAGCCTTTAGAATCTAGTAAGCCAGTTGAAGAAACTAAAAAAGAGGAATCAAGTAAGACTTCTGAAACAGTTACAAAAACTGCATTTATAAAGGCTAATGGTGGTTTATGGCTACATTCTAGTAAGGATACTTCATACTCTTCTAGAGTAACCCTAATGAATAATGGAGCTAAGGTTAATGTTTTAGAGGAAGATAACTCTTGGTTTAAGGTTAACTATAATGGAAATACAGGTTGGTGTTCAAGTAAATATGTAACTAACCCAGTTTCTTCTGAAAGTTCAACTAATAAAAAAGTAGAAGAAAATAAAGCTACAGAACCTAATAAAACTATGGAAGAAAATAAACCTAAGAAAGAAGCTGAAACAAGCAAACCAGCCTTAACAATTGTTAAAACTGCTTCTGTAAAAGCTAATGGTGGACTATGGTTACACTCTTCTAAGGATTCATACATCTCTTCTAGATTAGCAATTATGGAGAAGGGTGAAAAAGTCACAATCCTAGAAGAAAGTGGAGATTGGTTTAAGGTTAATTACAATGGTAAAACTGGCTTCTGTGCAAGTAAATACTTAAGTGAACCTACTACTTATGAAAAACCTGCTGAATCTAATAAAGTAGAGGAAGTTAAAAATACCACTCCTAGCAAGGCTGTAGAAGAAAATAAACTTAAAAAGGAAGCTGAAACAAGTAAACCTACTTTAACAAATATTAAAAGAGCCTCTGTAAAGGCAAATGGTGGTTTATGGCTACACTCTACTAAGGATTCCTATGCATCTTCTAGAATTACCATAATGAGTAATGGAGAAAAGGTTGATATTTTAGATGAAAGCGGTTCTTGGTACAAGGTTAACTATAATGGAACTATGGGTTGGTGCTCAAGCCAATTTTTAAGTAACCCAACTGTTATCTCTCAAAGCTCACAAAGTAAGGCTGTAGAGGAAAATAAAACAGTTGAAATGAATAAACCAGTTACTAGTACAGTAAAAATAGCTTATATAAAAGCTAATGGCGGTTTATGGTTACATTCTACTAAAGACTCCTCTGCTTCTTCTAGAATAAGCATAATGAACAAAGGATCAATGGTAAGAGTTTTAGAAGAAAGTGGTTCTTGGTTTAAAGTTCAACACAATGGAAATATAGGTTGGTGTTCAAGTGAATTCCTAACTAATCCAGTAACATCACAAAGTAATACTGTAGAAGAAAGTAAAACAGTTCATCTAGTTCAATCAAATACTAATGAAGCTTCATTAAGATCAGCCCGTGTAAAAGCTAATGGAGGATTATGGTTACACTCATCTAAAGACTCCTCTACTTCATCTAGATTAACTGTAATGGGTAATGGTCATAAGGTTGAAATCTTAGAAGAAAGTGGAGATTGGGTTAAGGTTAGATATAATGGAAATACAGGTTGGTGTGCTAAAAAATTTATAGCTTAAAAAAATTTGAACTTATAAAATTAATACTAGGGTAATTTAGATCTTTTCTTACTTCTAATACCATAAAATAAAGACTATAAAATATATCTTTAAAGGCTCATAATTTAAAAATTCTCTTTAAATTATGGGCCCATTTTCTCTCTAAAAACAAAAAACTTTTAAAAAAAACTAATCTCCGCCAACTTTTATTCCATATATATATAAATCCTAGAACCCTTGATATATTTAATTTTTCCCACACTATGCCAAGTAGCCAACATTTTTCACTCCTTATATATAGTATTTAATATTTTTAATCTTTTATTATTATATACATTAGAGTAAAAAAAATTTGGCATAGCATTGACACTACTAAAACTCACCGAATTTTAATATGGAATAAACTCTGGCATAGTTTAATAGAACTATAAAAAATAAAAACCCATTAAACTTCTAATTCAACATTATATATTTCCTTATTGCTTATTGCTAATTCTTTCTCTAAATCATAAGCCTTCTCTATTTCATAAAAGACATCTCTATGTTCCTTTAAAAACTTCTTATTTTCCTCTTCAATGTTAATCTCAATATCCTTATTTATGTTTAGTAGCTCCTGCTCTTTTTCTGAGAGCCTTTTAGATATTATGATTTCTCCATTATCCTTAAAGCTTATTAAATGCTTATCAAATAAGGAATCATGATTTGGACATAGTAAGAATCCATTAAAGGGATTTAGCTTTTCATCTGGTGTACTTTTACTCCAAGGTTTTATATGGCTTGCTATTAAAAGCTCCTTATGAGCTAGTCCACAAATTTTACACTTACCATCTCTTTTAAATAGTGCTTCTCTAAATTTGTTTTGATTTTTTCTAGCCTTAACAACTCTCTCTATGACTTCTCCCACTTCATTTATTTCTTCTATTGTCTTGTTTTCAACATCTATATCTAGCCTTTCTAACTCACAAAGAACATCATGACTATATTTAGTTTTCATTTCCACATCATATTTTATAGCTGTTTCCTTTGTAAATTTTAATCTAGGTACTCTTACACTAAGCTCTTTAGAATCTTCAAAGTCATTTATTTCATTTTTAAAAACTTCCTTCATTTTAGGTATTAACTTTGGCCAATTCATTCGTATTCTACCTTTGATTTCGCCTTCTATTTCAGCTGGGAATGCTTCTCCCTTATATATAAGATTTATTTTCTTCTTATCTCCATATTTAATATCTTCACATTCAAAAACCTTTCTAACCTTTATTGGTATATGGCTTCCCCTCTTAAATGAGGATTTATCTAAATCCTTTATGGCAAATTTATTATAAACATCATCATATTCCCATGATTTAATTCTATCCAAAGTAACTCTTCCCCCACTCACTAAAACAATATATGTTTTTATAAATTTATTCTTTTAAACTATCTTAAATAAACTACGAAGTGTATATTACCATTTCTTACTCCACATTCTATAATTATACAATATTTATCATTTTATGTAATTATAACATATGAAATTTTTAACATAAAATTCTATTTAAAATGAGTTTTCCTTTTAAATAGCTAAAAAATTAAGAGATATAGAAAATTTCTATATCTCTTGTATTAAATCCCAAAATCTTTATTTAAAACTAAATCATATCTTTTAAATGTACTACTATAAATTATCTACAGCATACTGAGCTTCCTCTTCTGTAAATTTTTCTCCGTATTCTGAAACTAATTGATCATATATTGCACTTGGAGACATTGCCATAGTCTCTTGATATACTTTTGCTTTTTTTAATGCATTTTCTTTCCAATTTACATCTAAATTATCTACAGCATATTGAGCCTCTTCTGCTGTAAATTTATCTCCGTATTCAGATATTAATTGATCATATACCCCTGCTTTAGACATACTCATAGTATCGCTATATGTTTTGGCTTTTTTCAAGGCATTTTTATTCCAATCTGCTTCTAAATTATCCATAGCATATTGAGCTGCTTCATCAGAAAATTTCTCTCCATACTCTGATGTTAATTGGTCATATAATCCCGCTTTAGACATGCTCATAGTATCACTATATACCTTTGCTTTTCTTAATGCAGACTTATATTCTTTTGGAACTTCCTCTTCTACCTTTTCTTCTTTTTCCTCTACTTTTTCTTCATTCTCTTTAACCAAAACATCTTTTTCTCCGCCTTGATTATTACTAATTTCTTTATCTTGATTTTGCTCCACTTCACTTATAGTTTCATTGTTAGCCACTGTTGAATCCTCATAACTTGATCCTCCTATAGCTCCAATTATTATAATTATTGCTAATACTATAAACCATGGTCTTTTATATATTGCTTTTTTATTTTTCGCCCCACATTCAGGACAAGTTTTAGCATTAGATGCTATTTCTTTAGAGCAAACTTTACATTTTTTCATCTTTGACATTTCAAAATTCCCCTTTAAATTAGATGTTTATAAATAATAAAATATTCATGTTAAAAACTTTTGTTACTATATTTTTACATATAAACCAAAATAAATCAACCAAATTTAAGTTTAATTTAAAATATTTTTATTTTATTAAGAATAAAATCATAAAGTTTAATTAAAAATTAAATTTAACCATATATTTATTTAAATCATTGACTTTATACTTATATAGTTTTATTTCTCAATTATTTTATTTAGATTTTTTAATTATAAATTTTTAAGATATTCCTCATAATTCTTTCTAGCTTCTATTTCAGATTTCATTGCTTCATTAAAAAGCTCTTCCTCTGATTTAAATAATTTAGCTATTTTACTCTTACTATTTTTAAACTGGTTAAAATCAACATCATTAAGAATTCTATCTATATAAAATTCTCCATTCTTTTCAACTATATAGGCTGTATAATCATCCATTCCACCTGATATAGTGTCACTATTTTTGTCAAACTTTATCTCAAATTTCCTATGAAATTTCACCCTATATTCATTATCAGGCTCTTTTACAATACTTTTTATAGAAACCTTTGACATCTTCAATTCACTTTCTAAATTATACTTAAGTGTAGAATTAAAAGTTAAATTATATGTCTCTGCAACTTCCTTATTAGAAATTATCTCCTCACAATTAACCTCTTCTTTAGAATAATCAAAATCAACAAACTTAACTAAAAGTTCTTCAATAGGTTCTTTAACCTTTTCATCATAAGTAAGATCAATCCCTATGTTTTTATAATCCTTTATTTCCTTCTTAGCAATAATAAAAAATGATAAAGCTAAAAAAACTCCTAAACTTAAAATTGAAATAGTTACCCCAATTCCATTTTTCATATCATATTCTTCCTTTTCTTTTTTATTTCTTATTTTCATATTTCATTTAAAACTATCTTTATTTTCTTTTAATTTCTTTTCTAACTTTTTCCTCTTTTAGTTTCACTTATATTTTATATCTATTTTTCCCTTAATGTATAACAAAATTGTTAATTATACCCATCAAATAATAGTATTAAACTCTCTCATTCACCTCTAAATTGAACTTTCAATAGTTTTTTAACTTACTTTCACAAGTTTGTGACGGACTTTCAAAAAGCCCGTCATACTCTAAAACCTTGGTATGACTAGCTTTAGCCAAACCTTGTCAGACTTTTGCTATTTTTCACTCACTATATATAGGGTATTTAATAAATGTGTTTTTTTATACTATTTTTTTATTTTCCCTATTATATAGGAGTAAAAAAAGTCCGTCAATTCCGTCAAAACCCTTGGTATCACTAAGAAAACTCTGACTCAAAGTCCGTCACAAGTCCGTCACAACTCCGTCACTAAAGCATAAAAAGCTATATTTTTCCCTTTAAAATAAGCTTAAATAAAGTTTTTTTCTATCTTTAAAAAGCTGATTATACCCATTAAATAGTAATGCTATTAAATACTTTTCTTAAAACATCTAATTGAACTTTTAATGGTTTTAAAAAAACATAAAATCTTATTTTCACATAGTACTTTCCTTGCGCTTTCCTTAAAGCCCTGCAAAATTAAAGTAGTTTTATTAAGATGACAGGTTTAAAACTAAGCTGTCATAGCTTAAGCCCTTGGTATTACTCACTTTTGCTATGGTGTGACGCTATGACAAGTTTTTCTACCCCTTATATAGGTATTTATATATTTTACTTATTTTTTATTGCTTTTTTTAATTTTTCCCCCTATATATAAATAGAAAAAGTCTGTCATGTATAGCACAACCATTGATATCACTATAATATCTCTGGCTCAAAATTGTCATTAATATGTCACTTACTCTGTCACTTAAATATAAAGACCTATAAATACTACCCTATTTCCTAATTAACACCTTTAAAATTTATGTAAATGTTGTATAATGATAAAATAAAGAATTAAGAGTTAAGGGAGATCTTATTATGAATAATTATTTGACAGAGGAAAACGTTAGAAAGTTAAGAGAAGAATTAGACTATAGAATGTCTGTTGTTAGAGCAAAGATTGCGAAAGAGAAACTTGAGGCAGCAGCCCATGGTGATAGATCAGAAAACGCTGAGTATAAGGAAGCTTGTAGAAACTATAGAGAAAATGATAATAGAATACAATACCTTTTAACTATGATTTCAACAGCAATAATAGTTGATGAAGAAAGTAATGATAAATCTACACTAGGTCTTAACAGCAAAGCTAGAATTAAATTTGTTGAAGATGATGATGAGGATGTTGTTACTTTAGTTACAACTATGGATTTAGATTTAGAAAACATGTGTATAAGCATAGAATCAGATTTAGGAAAGGCCCTAATGGGTAAAAATGTTGGGGATGTAGTAGAAGTTGAAGCTCCTGGTGGAAACTACACTGTAGAAGTATTAGAAATATTATAATAGGCTTAGCTTAACTTATAAAAATAATTTACTACTATATTGTACAGTAGAAATTTTTCTTTAAATTTAAAACTTATAAATTATGCTCTATTCTAATATCAAAAGAAAAATTTAAATTTTCTAATCCTAATTAATTATTAGCTATTTAAAATATTTCTTACTTAAAAATAATCTTTCTTTAAAATAAGTAAAGATGACTATATAAAAAAGATGACTATATAAATAAGAAAACTTATAGATAGTATAAAAAGAAGGAATATACTTACTTCTTAAAACCTATCTATAAGTTTTATATTTTTATCTTGATACAGCCACTTGCTCTTTATTATCTAGCAGTTCTTAAAGTTATACTTTCCTTCTTTGAAAGTTCTCCATTAGAATATTTAGCAGCAATCTTGAAATTATAAATTGTATGTCTGTTTAATCCTTTAAATTTATATGATGTTTCTTCTGCACCTATTTCAGCTACCTTTTTGCCATCTTTATAAAGAACATATCCTTCTAAGCCCTTTGTAGATTCAGGAACACTCCAAGTAACAGTTACGTTCTTCTTAGCTATTTCTGAAGCCTCAAAATTATTCACAGGTCCAGTAACTATTTCTCCTTCATTATTAACCTTCTCAAGAGAATTCATAGCTTCTTTTAATCTTAATGTAGCTTCATCTACCCCTTCCTTAGTAGCCTCTATATCATTGTTTAAGTCTTTTGCATGATTTAATGCCTCTTCAAATACTGTCCAGCTTTCAATTGTATAATCTTCCTTAATTAATTTACCAGCTTCCACTAAAGTTTTATTTAATTCTCTAGCTTCTACTAATCCTTCATAAGCTTTATTTAAATCACTTCTTAATCTATCTAATTGTGATAAATTAATTTTATCTAAGGCATTTACTTTTTGTGATAAATTAATATATCTATTAGCTGTTGCCTTAGTATAATCCTCTTTATTTATTTCCTTAACTAAAGCTTTTAATTCATTTATTTCATCCTCTGTTGCTTCTCTATCCTTCTTAGTAACACTTATTTCTCTTACAGCTGCAAAGTTTGCTCCATTAAATGTAGAAAGGGCTGTTAATTTAATTCCATTTGCTTTTATAGCTTCATCTAACTCTATTTTTTCTTCAACTCCATCTGTGAATTCTCCTTCTTTAACAACTGTCCATTCTCCATTTATATTAGCCTCTAGCTTATATCCTTTAATTGAACCATTTATTTCTTTTCCACGAGATAATACATTAACTGTATCAAAGTCTAATTCTTCACCAAAATCTACAGAAAGCCAGTGATTTCCACCATGATTATCTCCACCACTATAATTTGTATGCCATAAAGTAGATTCATTTCCATCAATAGCATATGAAGCAGGACCATCATTACCACTTGGTGGGTTCATTTCTGAACAAGCACTTGTAGCCCAATTTTCTCTGCTATACTCAATTATATCAGAGCCTTCATAAGAATTATAAAGTTCTTTTGCTTCATCATAGTATATTGAACTATTTCTTAATTCAATATCTCCCATAACTCCAGTAAAGTTATTATCAGAAACCATAATTGTTCCACCATTTATCTCTTGATTTATTAATGACTTATCATATACAGAATTCATTAATTCACCATCAATATAAACTTTAAGAACTCCGTTAACCTCCCTAACTGCAGATATATGATGTAATTTTCCATCATTTACTTTACCAACAAAAGTTGATTCAGTTGAAGTTTCTACATATTCATTAGTTCCAAAAGTTCCATGAGCCTTTTCTGTAACAGTAGTTACTTCTGACTTTGAAGTAAGATTTAAATCTTTAACTTTGAAGTTTACATACCCTTCTTCATCAATTGCTAGCTTTATTTCCTCTCCTTGGCTTAATAAGTTTACATTAGATGATGTAGTATTAATAGCCATAGATACTGCAAAGTCAGTTTTTCCTTTAAAGCTTTCATTTGTATCAATCTCATAAGCTTTATTAAGTTCTAAGAAGTATGTGTCTGAATTTCCATTATACTTCTTATTTATATTTTCTCCCCCTACTAATTCCTCTCCACTTTGTACTGAAATAATTTTTCCATTATTATAAACAGGAATTGTTAAACTTGTTGTAAGTGGATTTTGAAGAGCATCTCTTTCTCCATTAATATTTAATTTAGCCTCTCCTTGAAGTTTATTAGAAGTACTTATAATAACTGTTCTATAATCATCTAATAATTTAGTCTCAGTAATTTCATTTCCTTCAACTGAATAAACTTCTTCTCCATTTTCAACACGCTCATTATACTTAATAGTTATTTCATTCTCTCCAGTTACCTTAGCAGAAACTATTTCACAAGCCTTATTATCTACCTTTCCATATTGAAGTATTCTAGTTTCATATGGCTCTAAAGTTACAGTTATGCTATCTCCATAAGATACTGATCCTATATCACCAACTTTATATGGTAATACTTGATTTCCTTTAAGATTTGATACTGACTTTGGAACTCCTACTATATCAGTTAAATCTAAAGTATACTCTTTAGTCTCTCCCGTTGGATTTCTAAATGAAACTATACCTTCATTGCCATCCCATGCAGAATATCCATAAACACCCTCTGTAGCTCTATGTCCGAATAACTTAGCCTTTTCTAAAACATTAAAATTATTTTCCACAAAGTCTAAAACATCTGCATTAACTTTCCATTTTTCATCATCCATTATTGATGGTGAGTAATATAATTCCCAAAATGCTGTTCCACGAACTGCATTAGCAAATAAGAAATCTCTAAAATCCTCTGTAGTTGCAAAACTTCCATCAGATACACCATATATTGGCTCATGGTTATATATATTCTTTGCAGGGAATTGTATTTGGTTTGATTTATAAATATCATGATAAACAGCATCTCTATAAGTTATTTTTTGTTGATGTCTTGAACCTGTACCAGCTTCTCCTGTATCTTGTGAATTTTGTATCCATACAGTATTTACCCATTGAAGAATCCATGGACTTAAGTTTACATAACAAGTTGCATTTATAAATAGGTCCTTTCCTTCTTCTGCTCTACTAGCTCTCATTGTTTCCCAAGCATCTGTCCACTTTTCCCATAGGTCTGTTGTATAATACATATTGTTGTGTCCACCAGTCATGTGATCATGATTTTCACTTGTACAAGGTCTAAGAGCAAATCCATCTAGTTTCCAATAATCTATATCAAATCTCTTTTGGTAATCCAAGAAAAGACTTGTTAAATTCTTAATATACCTATCTGAACCAACACAAACATTTACCCCATTATTAGTTTGAGCATATCCAGTTCCCATTTTTTCTAAGTATCTTGCAAAACCACCATAGAAATTATATCCTCCTTGAGGTCCAAGCCATAATCCAAATTTTGATTGAAATTTACTTGTTAACTCTGTAGATGTATATAACTCATTAGGAAACTTATCATTAAACTCCCAAAATCCAGTTCTATTCATACTATTTCCAGCTTGTTCTTTTGAAATATTAGGGTTAAATTCTGGATCTCTATAGTTATGCCATCCATCGTCTACTACATAAGAGTCAATTGGTTCTACTCCATTTTCTGTTAATCCTTTTTCTGTTCCATAGAAAGATTTAGAAATACTTTCATCAGTTATTGTAAGCATATTATCATACCATGAATTATATTGCTTTCTAAAATCAGTTGGTGTAGCTATTTCTGATATATATTCAAAGAAATCAGTTTGAACAACATCTGTATCTACTCCCTTAGCAGCTCCCACAACATTTTGCCATGATACAAACTTTCCGTCTGTAGTTAATTGATTATCCCTTTCTAACTCTTCAAAACTTTTACCACTATAATATCTAATTTGCATTCCATCATCCACTACATCAGTATCTGTAGCTGGGAATTCTGATCCAAAGAACATACCATTTGCATAAATAGGCTGCCCTAGCATCAATTCATTTTTTCCTATTAATATGGAAGTTACATCTTCTAAATCTGGATGGGACCATAAAGTATCCTTTATGCCATCTTCTAATATAAAGTGATCTAAATCAATATAATCTATCTTTGCATTTTCATTATTAGTTTTGATTTCAAGGAATGATCTCATATAGTGGTCATCATTTTCAAGAACAGTAACCATATCTATATTGTACTCAGTTCCATTAAAATCATATGGCTCATATGAAATAGTAAGCTTTTTCCCATTTTCAATATCTTCTATCTTTGTAGAGGAAGTATCTATTGTTAAATCACTTGATTTAATCGCAGTTTTAGGTGCTATTGGTTCCTCTGGTTTTTCATATTTATCTGAATATAAATTTATTTCTGCTCCTGAAAACTCCTGTGTATTGCCTAAGGCATCTGATAATTGATCTATTCTTATATATCTACTTTCATAAGTTTTATCAAAATTACCATAAACAACATCTCCTACATTGTGAAGATTACCTTCTTGATGCAAGTTAAAGTCTTCTCTAGTAAACTCACCTTCTCCAGCTTCTGTCCAATTTTCTCCATCTTCACTTACATAAAGCTTGTACTGTCCCATAGTTCCATTTTTGCCATAATTAGCATCAGTAAATCCAGGTCTTTTTTGGTAAGAAAATGAAGATACTGTTTTAACTTCTCCTAAATCGATTTTTAATGATGTTGGATAACCTGTTATATTATAACTATCTATATAAGTATTTTTATCTCCATCTAATAATTTTTCAATATCTGTAGCTGGATATGCTGTTCCACTATTAGCTGTAAGGATTGCATTCCAGTTAGCTCTATCTAAAACTTCCTTTGGAGAATTAGCTTCTACTTCTGGTAAATCAGAATTTTCTTGTATTGTATTTATAATAAAATCTTCTGAACCTAATTGTGGAACTAAAGTAGTGTTTGCTCTGCTATTTTCTATTTCACTTGTTAATACCTTCCCGTTTTCAATAGAAAACTCTCTAGAAATGTACTCGTTTCCAATAGTGATTTTATCTTGGCTCTTACTAGCTACAACATCCTCTACCTTGGCTCCATTTGCTAATACTGATAATGGTGCTGTGTTAGTTAGAGCCACACTGAGCCCTAATGTTAAAGATAATGATTTTTTTGAAAGTTTATTAACTTGCACTTCTTTCCCCCCTATTAATCTAATTAAAGTTTCTACATAAAATAGGTTTTTCTAAAACACTACTATTTTAATTTATACCTTTATAATGTATATGATAAATTCAGAAAATTATGAGATTATAATATAATTGTGTAATATAAATCTCTTCTTTACTTACCCTTTTAACAATATACTTTTTTTAAATGTTCTATTTTTAAAACTTCTATCTTATAATGTATTTATTACTAATTTTTAGAAAAAGAAGGAAGGTTTATTTTATGAAAAAAGATACTATTCTTGGTGCTTCTATTGGCTCTACTGACTTTCATTATCTTCAAAAGGATTATGATGAAATAAAGAAATTAAACTTAAATACTTGGAATGAGGTAGCTTGGATAGGAGATGAACTTAATTCTAAAATTGTTATGTGGACAAACTCCTCTCCTGTTAATAATGTTACCCTTTCTTCAAGTGACTTTATAAATGAAAATGGGGATTTAATCTCTTCAAATAATATTAAGATTTCTTGGCTTAAAGAAACCTTAGCTAATATAGGACGTAGTAATCCTTCTGCTCCTCTTGAACCTTTCCCAGATATTATTCATAATTCTGGTTCACTAAATATAGAAAAAAATAAAATAGCCTCTGCATGGATTAATATAAAAATTCCTAGGAATGCAAAACCTGGAATTTATAATGGTTCTATTGAGGTCACTGCTGATGAATTAGAAAAAGCCTATACTTTTGATTATTCCTTTGAAGTTTTAAACTTAGTACAACCTCTTCCAAGGGAAACAAATACTCAAATTGAGTTTTGGCAACATCCTTACACCATAGCAAGGTATTATAAAATATCCAAAGAAGATTTATTTACAGAAAAGCATTTTAAATATTTAAAAGATAATCTTAAAGAGTATAGAAATATAGGAGGACGTGGTGTTATAGCTACTATAGTTCATGAAGCTTGGAATCATCAATCTTATGATAGTGACCCTTCAATGATTAAGTGGAGAAAAAACTCCTATGGCACCTTTGAATTTGACTACTCTCACTTTGATAAGTGGATTCAACTTAATATAGACTTAGGAATTCTAGATCCTGAAAAGGGCTTTGGCCAAATAAAGTGTTACAGTATTGTCCCTTGGAATAATAGAATTCAGTACTTTAATGAGGCTACTAATAAAGAAGAAGCCATAAATCCAAACCCTGGTGGTGATCTTTGGATAAACATTTGGACACAATTTTTAACTTCATTTATGTCTCATCTTGAAGAAAAAGGATGGTTTAACATAACTTATATTTCAATGGATGAAAGAAGTATGGATGATTTAAAAGCTTGTGTTGATTTAATTGAAAGCATAACAAATAACTCTTATGAGCATTTTAAAATTTCTTCTGCCATGGATTATGAAAGTGGAAATGACTACTCCTTCTTAGATAGAATAGATGATATATCAATTGGATTATCCCATATAAATCATAATTCTAATGATATGAAAAACATGGCTACTCATAGACAAGAGCTTGGATTATTAACTACAATATACACCTGTACTGGAGATTATCCAAGTAGTTTCACCATAAGTGATCCTATAGAAGGTGATTTTACTATGTGGTACTCCCTATATCAAAACACCAATGGCTTTTTACGTTGGTCATGGGATGGTTGGGTTGAAAACCCTTTAGAAAATGTTTCTTATAAATATTGGGAACCTGGAGACCCTTTTCTTATATACCCAGCAGAAAAGGATAGCATAGGTAAAACCTTTTATTCTACTCCTAGATTAGAAAAATTAAAGGAAGGTATAAGAGATATAAACAAAGCTAAATACCTTATGGAAAAGGCTCCAAACTTAAAGAATTCTATAGAAAATTTAATCTACTCTCTAAAAAGACCTAATAAAGGAGAAAATGCCTATGGCTCTGCAGTAGCAGCTTCTAAGGAAGATAGAGATTTAACTATCTCAGAAGCAAATAGAATTAAAAATGGCATAAATAACTTTGCAAGAGAATTTATTTCATTAACTATGGAAACCTTGTAGTTAATCTACTTAGAAATTTTCACCCTTTAGAAATCAATAAAAATAGACGTGTATCAAAGTAAGTTTTATTATTATACTTTGATACACACCCCTTTTATACAACTTATTTTTTATTTAAAAGATTATTCTCCTAAGATCTTACCCATAACTATTTGGATATCAGCTTTATCTACTACTCCATCTTTGTTTATATCAGATTTTTCACTTAAAGCATTTCCTGATATAACCTCTCCTTGATATTTAGATACTATGGATAAATCTCCTACATTTATAGAACCATCCTCATTAATATCTGCTGACCCTTCAGATTCTTCTAATACATAATTTACAGTATAGATGTTTTTAGCACCAGATTCTGAACGAGCAATGATTATTGATTTATTATTATGAACTGGTAATATAGTTATAGCCCCATTTTCTTCCCCTGAAGCTTCTACAGTTTTAGGTAATTCTTTTAAATTAACTGTATATTCATTAGTATCAGGATTAAATCCTTCTAAGGCTTCGCCATCTAATTTTATTTCAGATAATTTATTACCTTCATTAGCACTTACTTGCGGTACATACTCATATACTGCAACCTCTGATAATCCAATACATTTACCTACTTCAGGTTGTTGCATATAAACACGAATACTATCAGTATTTATTACTTTATCTAAGAAATAAGTTGTTTCTCCAGCAAGGTATGATACCTCTGTTGTATTTGAATGAGTAACTACCTCATATTCACCAGCCTCATTTTTATAACTTATTTCAACTTTCTTAGGAATTCTTCCATAAATATTATCAGTAAATAACCATAGATCTAATCTATCGATATTATATTTATTTTCCCAATCTAATTGAACATATGCCCCTTTAGGTTCACCATTTACAGTTAAATCTCTTTCATTCCAGTTTGTCCAACGTTCTCTTGTATCTGTACCATTATTAGTTATTCCATTATTAATAGAATTTAAGTTATCAGCTGTAGAAACGCAACTTTGGCTTAAAGCAGGAATATCTTTGTTAGAAGAATTATTTATAGCTAAGTTGGCAGCAGCTTTTAAAGCTTCAACTACACGCACTGTTGAAGTAACAGTATATGTCTTACCTAATAAGGATACTTCTCCTAAAACTTCAACTGTTGTATTAGGCTCAGAGAAATCTACACCCTCTAAATTCCAATCCACTTTAAACTCTTCACTTTCATTTCCATCTGCTAAATATCCTTTAACAGTTTTAGGAAGTGTAGGAGTTTGTCCAGCATAAGTAAATGTTGAGTAATTTTCCATTGAAACCACATCACCAATTACATGGACATTTACATTTACAGCCACATCTGTTCCTTCTAATTTACCATTTATCTTAAATACTTGAGGAGTATTTAATTGTGATTCATCATAATCATTCCATGAAATATTAAAAGTCTCAGTTGTTCCATCACTATACCTTCCTTCTACTGTACTTGGTAACTCTGGCTTTTCATTTAAGTTAACATAGTAATCTTTAACTATTTCATAAGATTCTAGGAACTTATCTTCTCCAGCATTATTTACAGTATTAATTTCTATAGATTGAGATTGTAATCCCTCACCTGAAACATTTAATCTTATATTTCCAGCATCCTTAGTTGATTGAACTATTACTAAGGCCTTACCACTTAATGCTTTTCTAGAAGCTTCTGTATCACTTGTAGGTTTATAAGAATCTGTATCAGTTTGATCTCCATTATCAACACCTACAATTTTTCCATTTCCTTCTAACTCAAAATTTAATCTATTATCTGCATTTTGAACTATATTGCCATTTTCATCAACAATATCTACAGTAATATAAGATAAATCATATCCATCTGAATCAATAGTATCTCTATCTGCACTTAATCTTACAGTAGACGCCTCTCCAGTTGTTTTCACTGTATTTCTTCCCTCTGTATTTGTGATTTCATTTCCTTCTTTGTCATATGCCTTAGCAGTTAATGTACCCTCTTCATAAGGAACATTAAATACTGGATACAATGAATCATTTCCAAAAGTATAGTATTTATATCCTGCATCAGTTGTATGCTCAGTTGAAGTTTGCTCCCCAATCTTTTCATCATTTAAATATAATTCAACTTTGTGAGCATCAGTAAATACGTTTACTTCAACATTTCCATTTTCTATAACTATATCTTCTCTGTTCCATGTTGGAAGTACATGTAATGTATTTACATCATCATTCCATTGACTTTGATATAAATAATAAATATCTTTTTCAAATCCTGCAGTATCAACTATACCAAAGTAACTTGATTTTGGAGCTGCTCCATTACCTCCACCAACTGTACCTGTACCAGTACCATTCCAAGGAGTAGGCTCTCCTATATAGTCAAATCCTGTCCAAACAAATTCTCCAGCATTATAATCATTTTTGATTACAAACTTCCAAGCATCACTAGCTGAATGTCCCCAACCAACTCTTGTTTGATTGTTATCATACTCTGAAATACGATGATTACTATAATCTATTCCCTTTGTTTTATAATATCCTCTAGTGTGTATTGCACTACTAGTTTCAGAAGCATATAATGTCCAATCTGGATGGTTTGCTCTTTGCTGTGCAACCTGTGCTTCATTTGCATAGTTAAATCCAACTAATCCACCATTGTCATCAACCACCTCTGAAATAGCCTCTGCTGTTCTGTCTCCATTTTTAGTTCTATTATCTCCTATAGTAACATGTCTTGTTTCATCCTCATCCTTAATCCAATCAATTATATTTTGAGCTACGTTAGTATAATTAGATGCACTTCCACTAATTCCTTCTAATACCTCATTACCTATTGACCACATTATTATAGATGGATTGTTCTTAGAGTTTTTAACCATAGATCTAGCTTCAAACTCTCCCCATGTCATTTCTGGAGAACCATTTAAAATTTCATTATCTTCTCCTATTACTTCATTAAAATACTTAGAAAAGTCATTTACATTTCCGTTCTTTGGATTTGTCCATGTATCAAAGGCTTCATTAATAACTAATAAACCTAAACGATTACAAATCTCTAATAACATTTCACTAGCAGGATTATGAGAAACACGGATTGCATTTACTCCCATTTCCTTCATTTTCTCCATTTGACGTTCTACTGCACGATAATAAGATGCTGCTCCTAAAGCCCCTTGGTCATGGTGCATACAAACACCTTTTAATTTCATATTTTCTCCATTTAAAGAGAATCCAGTATCTTTATCAAAATTATAATATCTAAATCCAAAATCAGTAAAATAAGTATCTATAACCTTTCCATCTAATAATACTTCACTTTTTACCTTATACATATTTGGATTATCAACTGACCATAAATCAGGATTATTTACAATAGCAGTTTGCTTGAAAGTATAACTTTCATTAACTCCAATACTCTGTTCATTTATTACGGCCTCACTAACTTCTTCTCCCTTAGAATTTACTACTGTGCTTTTTACAGTAACCATAGAATTATCTTTGGACTCGTTTTCAACAATTGTCTCAATAGCTACATCTACGTCTCCACCTTTTTGCTCTTCAAGTTTTGGAGTAGTAACTGTTGTTCCTGAATGTGCAACATGAATAGAATCTGTTACACTTAAAGTTACATCACGATAAATTCCACTTCCAGAATACCATCTACTAGTTGGCACTGGGTTAGATACCTTAACAGCAATTATATTTTCAGTTTGTCCATCACATATTAAAGCTTCAGTAATATCAAAGGCAAAAGAAGTGTATCCATAATTATGCTCACCAACCTTTTTACCATTTACATATACTTCAGCATTCATATATACTCCATCAAAGTTTAATGTAAAATCTTTACTATTATACTTTTCAGGAACTACAAAGGCTTTACGATACCATCCAGTTCCTCCTAATAAGAATCCACTTTCAGCTTCCCCTTCAACAGTAAAATCTCCTTCAATACTCCAATCATGAGGTAAGTTTAGTCCTCTCCATGAAGAATCATCAAAGTCTACCCCTTCAGCACCAGAAGGATCTCCCTTAAAAAACTTCCAGTTTTGATTGAATATTGTTGATCTCTCTCCATCTTTTATGAATCCAACATTTACTGTTTCAGATTCGGGAATTTGTCTTGTTTCAGCCATTACTAAGGTAGGCGCTAATGTTAAAGCAAATGCAATTGCTGCTCCTAAAGCTGTCCCCCTTTTGTTAAATGATTGCATATTAATTTCCCCCCTTTTTAAATATACATATAAGCTATTTTACTTATTTTAACTTATATGTATAATAATACCATTAAGTAAATTCATGGTAAAGTCATAAAAACTTTTTAACTATTGCAAAATAATTTATCATTATAAATTATTTATTCAGTAGTAAATAATAAAAATTATAACTAAAAAAACACATTGAAAAACTCAATGTGTTTTTATTTTATTAAGTTTAATTAAGCTTTCTTATTATATAAACCCCTAAAGTTCTTTAGAAATTTTCTTTATTTTCTCTGTTAAACTTAGTAAATCTTTTCTTACTTCAGAAAAGCTAGCACTTACTAATTTTTTATCCTTAACAACAATCTTACCATCAACAACTACTAATTCTACATTGCTAGAATTAGCAGAATATACTATTGTTGCATAATAATCATATATAGGTTGCATATTTACTGATTTTGTTTCTATTAAAGTTAAATCAGCTTTCTTACCAATCTCTATAGATCCAACTTCTTTATCAATTCCTAAAACTTTAGCTCCACCTATGGTTCCCATTTCTATTAAATCTATTGATGGTAGTAAAGTTCTATCTTTATTAAATAATTTATGAATTTTTCCTACTTGTGACATCTGGCTTAATATATCTAAAGTATTTCCACTCATAGGACCATCTGTTCCAAGCCCAATATTTATTCCTTTTTCTCTCATCTTTAATATTGGTGCTATTCCTTTAGCTCCTTTAGAATTTGCTCCTATATTATGAGATATATTAACATTATTCTTCCTTAGAATTTCTATATCTTCTTCATTAACTAAAACTGCATGGGCTGCTATAAAATTAGAGTCTAAAATTCCAAGCTTATCTAAATAAGCAACTGGGGTAAGATTATATTTATCTTTACATTCCTCTAACTCATAGTCCATTTCTGCTAAATGCATAGTTATAGGAACATCATATTTTTTACTAATTTTATATGCTTCCTTTAATGATTCCTCTGTATTTGTATAAGGTGCATGAGGAGCTATTCCTGGAGTTATCAAATCATCATTTTTCCATTTTTCTATAAATTTTATGGAATAATCTAAACCTCCAAAAGCCTTTTCTGAATCTGGCGAAGGAAAATCTACTATTGTCTCACAAAGCACTCCTCTCATATTTAATTCTTTAGCAGCTTTCGCTACCTCATCTTCAAAATAATACATATCACAAAAGGTAGTTACTCCACCTAATAACATTTCTGCTATAGCATACTTTGCTCCTATATAAGTCAATTCTTTATCAACTAATCTTTGTTCTAAGGGAAATAAATATCTCTTTAATCTATCCTTACAATCGTCAGCTAAACTTCTAAAAGGAACCATAGACCCATGAGTATGACAGTTTATCATACCTGGCATTAATATTCCCTCTTCACCATCTATTACCTCAACTTTATATCCACTTCTTTTTAATTTTTCTTCTGTCCTTACATCAGTTCCAACATATACTATTTTATTTTTTTCAAAAACAACTAAACCATTTTCTATAATTTCTTTATGTTCATTCATAGTAATAACTGTAACATTTTTTATTAAAGTTACTATTTTACTCATATTATCCCCTCCAAAATCCACCTAAAATATAGCTAAAAATAAGAGGCTATATCTACTACGATACATCCCCTTACTTTCCTTTTATATTACTTTGCGTAATTAAGTTAAAGCTAACTAAATAAAAATCAATAATCACTTAATATAGACCTTTTTTGAATAAAGAAACAATACTACCTTTTTTAACATCTATTAACCCTTTATCTGTTATCTTTAATGCAGGACTAACAGGTAAAGATAAAGTGCTAAATGACATAATTTCATTCATATGATTATATCCTAAATCTCTCATGGCATTTCTAACTTCCCCTAGCTTTTCTCCTATGATTTCAATAGGTTCATCACTGATTATTCCACCTATTGGTAACTCTAATTTAGCAATTACTTCATTATTTTTTGAGACTACATATCCTCCCCTAGAATTTATAACCTCATTAGCCGCTATAGTCATATCACTAATATTTCTTCCCATTACCATAAGGTTATGATGATCATGAGCCCAAGTAGTTGCTATTGCTCCCTCTTTTATAATTTCTCCTTCTACTAATCCAAAAGATATATTATTATTTTTACCATATCTCTCAAAAACAGCAATTAATGCACAGCTACTCTTTTCCCATTGTAAAATATTATTATAAACATTTAAAGTTACTTCTCCCTCTTCTGTAAAAGTAGTATTCTTTAAGACTTTCATAGTTCTACAATTTACTTTATTTTTATACTTATTTGGTACTTTAACCTCTAAACTTTCTTTAGTAATATTATTTAATTCTATACTATTATAAAATCTATAATCTAATTTGCTTTTATCTTCAAAAAACTCTTCTTTTAACCCCTTATCTCTATTAAAAACCATTTCACCATTTTTATAAACTTCATATATATTAAAATCTTCTATACTATCTAACAATATAAAATCTGCTAGCTTTCCAGGTGCAATTGTTCCTCTATCTAAAAGATTCATTCTTCTAGCTGGCGTATATGTAGATGCATATATTGCATTCTCTATAGACATTCCAAGCTTTACGGCTTCCTTTAAAATCTCATCAAGATGCCCCTTAACTAATTTATCTGCCATTACATCATCTGTTACTAATGCAAAATGCTCATATAAATTATTTTCAATCAAAAATTTTATATTCTCTAATGTCATTGATTTATGTTGCATCTCTATAAACATACCATTTTGAATTTTTTCTTGAAGGGATCCAACTGACTGCTGAGTATGATCCCCATTAACCCCTCTATAAATATAAAGTGATAAATCTACTCCTTGTATTTTAGGACAATGCCCTTCTAAAGGTATATTTTTTTCTTTACTTATATTTATTATTTTATTTATATTAGAATCATCATCTTCTATTAAGTCTTTAAAGTTCATTACTTCTCCAAGACAAATAATATTATCATACTCTAATAATCTTTTTACCTCATTGTGAGTTATTTTCTCCCCTGTTGTCTCTAGTGAACTTGAAGTTGAAGGTACTGAGCTAGGTATGCCATAAAATATATCTAGATTTCCCTTAAATTTAATAAATTCTTCTATACCTCTTACTCCAAAAACATTAGCAATTTCATGAGGATCAGCTACTACTGTAGTGACCCCATGTTTTATTGCAGCCTTAGAAAATTCCCTTGGAATAGTCATAGAACTCTCTATATGCATGTGTATATCTATTAATCCAGGAATTATATATTTGTCTTCCCCATCTATTATATTTTCAGACCATAATCTATCTTCATATCCTTTCCCTATATGAAGAAATTTTCCCTCATTTATTAAGACATCACTTTTTATGAATTTTTTAAAATAACTATTATATACCTTTAAATTTTTAATAATTAATTCTACTTGCATTTCACTACCTGCAAACTAGTTCATTATTCTGTTCCAGTTATTAACCCATTGATCCATTACTGAATTAACAAACTTAAAGTCAATTACCTTAGCGTTATCAACCACTGGTCCATATGTTAAGTTTTTAGTTTCTTCTCCATTTAATTTAACTTCTTTATTAACTGGTGATTCATTTAAAGCTTTAGCAGTTTTCTCCTGAACTTCTTTGCTTAATGCATAGTTAATAAATTCATAAGCTAAATCTTTATTTTTAGAATTTTTATTTATATTTATTGTATTAAAGTTTAAGTAAGTTCCTGACTCAGGTATTACATTTATAACCTCTGGTTTAGCTTTTGAAATTGTTCCAAAAGCAAAGTCTGATGCTACAGCAGCTACTATTTCACCATTTGAGAACATATTAGCTAAATCTGAAGATTTACTATAAGTTTTAACAACATTTGGTTTTAAAGCTTCTAATTCTTTAAATGCAGCTTCTCCATTATCAGTTTTAACATCTACTCCTGCCTTTTCTGCTGCTATTTCTACCATTGCTGGACCATTAGTTGTTGTAATATCTGGTATAGCTATTTTATTTTTAAGTTCTGGTTTCCATAAATCTTCCCAAGAATTTATTTCAATTCCTGCTGAAGGATCTACAACTATTCCTATACTATTTAATGTATATGCTGGTCCATATCCTGCCTCTACTGTAGATTTAGCCTTTTCATTCATCTCACTTGCATTAGGAATCTTTGAATAATCTAATTTATCGAATATACCTGCTTCTACTCCTTGCTCTGCAAAAGATTCTGCTAAATAAGTTATATCTATTTGTGAGTTAGGATTATTTTTCATCTTAGTTAATCTTTCTGAGTTATTACCTATATCTAAAACTATTTCCACACCATGTTCTTTAGCAAATGGTTCAAATACTGTCTCCTTTAATACATCTTCATTTAATCCCCAAGTTGAAACTACTAATTTTTTTCCTGCCTCTGCTCCTTCTGTTTTTCCACATCCAACTAAAGATGTCCCTAGTACTAATCCTGTTAATAAGGTTGCTAAAATTTTCTTTTTCATAAGATTCTCCTTTATAAACATATTTTTTATATTTAAGTTTTATAAAATTACTATTTTATCCACTGGTAATTGAAGTTTTATATTTTGTCCCTTTTCATATATGCTGTCATTTTCACTATTTACAATTAGATTCCCAAGTTTTGTTTTAATATCATATTGGTATGCCTTTCCTAAGAAAGTTCTAACCTCTATAACTCCATCTACAGTGTTTTCTAAATCCTCTTTTACAATCTTTATATCATCTGGTCTTATAGTTGCTTTTACTTCGTTCTTATCCTTAACCTTGTTAACTTTTAAGTTAATTCCACTCTCATTTTTGTATGTATCTTCTGATACCTTTATTAAATCTATAAAGTTTTCAAAACCTACAAATCTTGCAACAAACTCTGTTGCTGGATTTGAATAAATATTTTCTGGAGTATCAAATTGTTCTATTACCCCTTTATTTAAAACTGCTACTTTATCTGAAATTGAAAAACATTCTTCTTGGTCATGAGTTACGAATAATGTTGTTATTCCAAGCTTTTGTTGAAGTTTTCTTATTTCAACTCTCATTTTTAATCTTAATTTAGCATCTAAGTTGCTTAAAGGTTCATCTAGTAATAAAAGACTTGGCTCTATTACTAAGGCTCTTGCTATGGCAACCCTTTGTCTTTGTCCTCCAGATAATTCCTTTGGATACCTCTTTGCTAAATGACTCATATCAACAACTTTTAATATATCATCAACCTTTTTTCTTATTTCTTCTTTGCTCATCTTTTTCATCTTTAATCCAAAGGCTACATTTTCTTCTACTGTTAAGTGAGGAAACAATGCATAGCTTTGAAAGACTAATCCAAAGTTTCTATTATGAACAGGTATATTTGTATAGTCTTCATCTCCTAATAAAAACTTTCCTGCTGTTGGTTCTATAAATCCAGCTACAACCCTTAATGTTGTTGTCTTTCCACACCCACTTGGTCCTAAAAGAGAAACTAATTCTCCTTTTTTAACTTTTAAATTTAGATTTTCCAATATATTATTTTTCTTATCATAAGAAACATTTATATTCTGTAGGTTTATTAAATCCATGTTTTCATCCTCCAAATAAATTTTTAACTTAAATTCTATCCTGCAAAATTATTTAATCCTAATGTTTTTTCTAATATGTACATAATTCCAATAGTTAATATCATTAAGATTACTGATAAAGCTGATACTGTTGGATCATAATTATATTCAACATAGTTCATCATAGTTGTAGGTAATGTGCTTACTCCTGGTCCAGTTAGAAATATAGATACTGGAACATTATTAAATGAATTTATAAAAGCCAACATAAATGCTGCCATTACCCCTGATGTTATATTTGGTAAAACTACTTTAAAGAAAGTTTGTGATTTTTTACATCCTAAGCTCATAGCTGCTTCCTCTATGGAATAATCAAACCCCTCTAAACTTGATCCTACAACTCTTATGATGTAAGGAATTATTATTAAAGTATGTCCAATAAACAAACTAGCATATACTGATAAGTTCATCTTTACCAATAAAAACTGAAACAATGAGAATCCCACTACTATTCCAGGAACTATTAAAGGCGAAAAGAAGAAACTCTTAAGAATATCTTTTCCTTTGAAGTTATATCTACTTAATCCATAAGCCGCCGGCATTCCTATAACCAAAGCTGATAATGTAGATACTGTAGATATTAAGAAGCTTGTCCCCATACTTTTTATAAATGACTCAGATTTAAATACTGTAATAAACCATTGCAAACTAAATCCTTTTGGAGGAAATGCTATATAATTTTCTGTTCCTATACTAGTCATGGCAATAATTACTAGCGGTGCAAATAGAAATATATAAACCAAAACAACGAAGGTTGTTAATACTTTGCTCTTCTTCACTTTAAGAAACCCCTCTCTTATCTAATCTTGATGCTAGGAAGTTAATCCCCTTTATTACTATTAAAGTGACTACAATCATTATTGTTGCTACAACTGCGGCCCCTTGCCAATCACCTAATGTCATAGTTTTTTGGTATATTAAAGTTGCTAAAACCGTATTTTTATTTCCTCCTAATAATTGAGGTGTTGTGTAAGCTGTTAAGGAACCTGTAAATACCAAAACTGTTCCAACTATTAATCCTGGTAAGCTAAGTGGAAATACAACTTTAAAGAATGCTTTTAATCTATTAGCTCCTAAACTTTCTGCTGCTTCTAATAAGTCATTATCTATATTTTCCATAACTCCTACTAGGGAGATAATCATAAGTGGTAAGAAAATATAAATTGTACCTATTATAATAGCTCCTTCTGTATATAGTAGTGATAATGGCTCTTGTATTAAATTAAACTTCATTAATAAACTATTGATTATTCCATTTTTTCCTAAGATACTCATCCAAGCAAATGAACGAACAACTGAATTTGTTAATATGGGAAAGACTGTTAAGGCTATAAGAAAACCTCTCACCTTTTTAGAAACTCTTGATATGTAATAAGAAACTGGCACACCTATAAACATGCAAATTATAGATGATACTAAAGATATCTTAATGGTTCTCCAAAATATTGACATCATATAAGAATCTGTGAAAAATTCTTTATAGGCACTAAACATACCACCATTTGTATTAGTGAAAGTAGGAATTATTACATCTACTAATGGAACTATCATAAAATATGCTACTAATACTATGCAGGGTATAAATAATAAATACTGGCTTATTTTCCTCATGTTTTTCCTCCGTCTCTAAGTGCTGTATCTTTACTCACTGTTTTTAATTTCTACATAATTTAATTTTATTCTACTTTTTATTGCGTATATTGTCAATATAATATAAAATAATATTCGTAAATTATATTATTTTAATACCTTTAAATTAATCAAATTAAAAATTTATTCATATTCCAATAAAAATCACGAATATTATACAACCATAGAAAATCCCTATAATAATAAATAAAATCCATATATAAACACAAAAAGACAATAATCATATATATTTTTCAATATGATTATTGTCTTAAATATGGTATTTAAATAAAAAATTTTAAGTTATTGTTAACTTATATATGTAAACTTATACATAGTTTTAAATCTCTTCTTAGTTTAAAATACAATTTAGACCAAACTTATAAAACATAGATAACCTATTTCTAAAATTATCTCCTCAAAGCCATCATTTAAGAACTCTATAACAGCATCTTTATTATTTTCAATAACTCTTGAAAAAGTAATAATATTATTCTTTATCTCTTCCCTTTGTATTTTTTCATCATTAATACAATAATTTAAAAATACAGAATATCTTGTTAATAAATATTCTAATATAATTAATTGGAAAGAAATTATCATATCTTCCATATCATCACTTGTACAATTACTAAATATCTTAGATATAATACATTTTTTAAGTAAATCTTCAAATTCTTTAAATGATTCTTTATATTTCTCCCACTTTTCACTTAAAAGATTTATATTAGTATTTTCAGCAAAATCAGATACTCTTTCTAGTACACACTTTAGATTAGAAATACTCTTATAATTTTCTATAATATCTAAAAACAGAGAGTTTACTTCCTCTAATGATTCACCTTTATTTATTTTTATTTCATTATATAGATAAATCACTTCTTTTATGTACTCTATGTTACTATACTTTTCTAGTTCATCTAAGAAAATATCTTCACTAGTATAACTTTCATTTTCTAATATATTTAACAACATCTCAAAACCTAAAAGTAATTTTTCTTCTAAGGAAAATCCCTCTTCATACATTATATTTATTAAAGTATCCCTCAATTTAAGCTCTAATGGTATATCTTCTTTATTTATTTTTTCCAATTGATTTATTATAATCTCACTATCTATATTATCTAATATTTCCATAACTTCTGGACATGAACATGATAAAGAAAGCTCTTTTCTATATTCAAACTCATTACTTATTCTTGGAAATGTACTACAAGTTTTAGATAAATACTCTTCCCCTTTACACTTAACTATATTACACAGTCCCTTACAATCTAAAAAAGAACACGCTTCAAAGGTATCTTTGTTTATAAAGTATAATTTTTCCCCATTAACTTCTCTCACTTTTACATTATTTAAAAGGTATTTAGAATGTTCTTTATTATTTTTCCATTTTTCATATGTATCCTTATCTATATCAATATCCCATCCTTCACAACAAGTGAATTTACAGCTATCAGCTATACACTTAAAATCATCATAACCTGAAAGTTTCTTAATAATCTTTTCTTCATTCATATAATTTCTCTCCATATTTTCATTATATTAGTTAAAAGTCTAATTACTCTAATAAATGTAATTATAGCACACTTTCTAATTTACTATTTTTTACTATACTATTCTTATTCCTATAATAAAAAATCTACCAGACAATAAAACTAAAGTCTGATAGATTTTAAAATAAATATATTAAATATAAAGAAACATATCTTATATTTACTCTTCACTACTAAATAATCCAGCTCCCTTAAGTATATCCTGTTCTAAAAATAGACTTGTAACAGCTTGGTTATAATCAACTACTTTCTGAGCTTTCTTTATTTTCTTAGCATATTTTTTATTATTTGAGAACATATAAATCATATATCCCCATAGCTCCTTCATTCTAAACATTGCATTTCTATCTTCATTAAATACTTCTCTGTACTTACTAAATACTTCATCATGAAACTCTTTTAATACCTTTTTGTCCATAAACTCATTGTTTAAAATTTCATTCATTAAGGCTGGGTTAGCTAAGACCCCTCTTCCTAACATTATTTTATCCACTTCTTTGAATTCTTCAACCAATTTATTATGATCCTCTAAGGTAAAAATATCTCCATTATAACAAATTGGATTCTTACTTAAAGAAATTGCCTCTTTAAAAACCTCTAAATTAGGTTTATTTCCATAAAAATCTTGTCTTGTTCTAGGATGAATAATAAGCTCCTCCATAGGATACTTATTATAAATTTTTATAAGCTCATAAAATTCTTCAGGCTTATCCATTCCTAATCTAGTTTTTATTGAAATTTTCATGTCATCTATTTTAAATATTTCTTCTAAAAACTTATCAAGCTCTTCTCTATGAGCTAAAAACCCTGACCCTCTTTTCTTACCAACAACTGTTCCAGAGGGGCATCCTAAGTTTAAATTTATTTCATTATATCCTAAATCCTTAAGCTTTTTAGCTGTTAAGATAAACCCATCTGAATCATTAGTAAGTATTTGTGGAACTAAGTTTATTCCTTTATTATTCTCTGGCAAAACATCTCTTAATTCCTTAGTTTTAAGACTTTTACTACTATTTGGAACAACAAAAGGGGCAAAGTATTTATCAATTCCTCCAAAAAACTTTTCATAAGAATTTCTATATATAAATCCAGTAATCCCTTCCATTGGTGCTAAATAATACTTCATTTGTTTCTCCTTTTTTTAAAGATTCTAGAAAATATTATAACAGGCTTTTTTCTTCTTATCCACTTAGTAATTAAAGTATTTTTATGTAAACTTCTTTAATTAGCTATGCACTCTCTTCTATGGAAATTGCATAACTTTTATCTCTTATGTAAAATTCTTTTATTAAAAATATAAGTATTAATATGGTAGCTAAAATATCAGCTAAGGGTTGTGAAATCCACACTCCATTTAGTCCATATACTCTAGGTATTATAAATACAATAGGTATAAATAGTATAACTTGTCTTAATAAACTTAGAAAAATTGACTTTTTAACATTTCCTATAGACTGAAAATATACTGCCCCTAAGATTGAAACCCCTAAGGTAGGTAAAGCAAGAGTATATATTTTTAATCCATTAAGTGCTATATTTATTAGCTCCTTATCCTTTGTAAATATATTAATAAACTCCCTTGGATAAATTCTAATAAGTACAAGGCCTAGAGTTAAAATTAAAGTTGCAATTATTATAGTCATTAATAGAGTTTTTTTAGCACGTTTATACTCCTTCGCTCCATAATTATATGCAACTATGGTTTGCATTCCTTGGCTCAGTCCAAAGACTGGCATCAAAAACAAAAGATATATAGATGTTATTGAAGTCATTGCACCTATAGCTAAATCTCCACCATAATCCTTAAGCACTCTATTTGTTATTAAATGTATAAATCCTGCTGCAAGCTCCATAAAAAACGGAGTTAAAGCAATTAAGATTATTGCCCTTAAAATATTCTTATTTAATATCTTTCCTTTAATCCTTAACTTTAAGTTTGACTTTCCTAAGGTAAAATAATACATTGTCCAAAGAAAAACTATGAATTGACAAATTATAGTTCCTAAGGCAGCTCCCTTAATTCCCATATGAAATAAGAATATAAATATTGGGTCTAAAATTATGTTTAAAACACAACTTATTATCATGATTTTACCAGCTAACTTTGGATTTCCCTCAGCTCTTATTGCATTATTAAGAGCAAATCCAGGAAAGTTAAACCATGCCCCTATAAGTATTACCCTCATATAATCCTTTGCATATATAATAGTTTCCTTACTTGCTCCAAAAAAATATAGTATTTTTTCTAAAAAGGAGAATCCAAAGACCATAATGATTAAAGCAACAATTATGGATAATATGAAAGTATTTCCTAATATTCTTTCAGCTTCTTCCTTATTCTCTTCCCCTAGCTTTATTGATATATTAGTACTTCCTCCTACAGAGATGGCAACACAGAAAGCACCTAATATTGTAAACAAGGGCATAGTTACTCCTAAGCCAGATATGGTAAGGGCTCCTATATCCTTAATAGACCCTATAAAAGCTCTATCTACAGTGTTATATAAGGAAGTTACCATCATAGATAGTATAGCTGGTAGTGAATATTTTAAAAGTAATCTCCCTATTTTTTCATTCTTTAGTTCATATTGATTTTTCATAATAATGTCCCTATTCCTAATGTCCTATATTTCTTATGATGAATAATCATTTCACTTGTTATTAATAATTATTATCAAGTCTTGTTTATTATAGCATCTACTTATTCTTAGTCAATATTTTCTGTGCATAGTTTTAAAAATATTAAATATTTCTTCCTTAACTTAAAAAACAATAAATATAATTATAGGGATGCTTTGTTATAAACTTAAAATATCTTTCCTTATTTAAGAAAGGTTTAAACGCTCCTTAAGTTAAATATTTTCAAAATTACAACTCACTTAAAATATATCCTAAAATTAAAATAACCTACAAAAATCTATAAAAAGACTTTTGTAGGTTACAAGATAAAATCTATTCTACTTTTTCAATATACTTGCAATTTAAATATATGTGATTTAGAAAAACTAATAGTCTTTCATAAAGAGGATGTACTTTTTCACCAAACCTAGCCTCTAAAGCTTCACCAATTTCCTTAACGGTATTAGTTCCATTGATTTGTAAAAACACTTCACTACCATATTCATCTAAAGAAGTTCTTTTATACATTGGAATCTTAAATTTCAATTTTCTAAAAAACCTTTGAATCTTATGATCTTGTTTTTCTAAAATAGTAACTATTCCCTCTTCATCAACTTCATACTGAAGATTATCACAGATTTTAAATCGCATATTTAAAAGTTCATCATTATCCATTATAATTCACCTTAATGTTTCACCTTAGATTTCATAATAGGCAATGTAGTTGCTAAAACTAAAAGAATAAGCACTATTATTGCCATTCCATTGCTAGCTACAAAACCAGTTGGTGTTCCAGGTGTTATTATTCCTGTTACTTGTAGAACTATTCCTATTAATCCCACAATAGATCCTCCAGCAACAAGACCAGAAGATAAACTTATTCCATTTGAAACCTTAACTTCTTTTTCATGATCACTCTTGCTCATTTTTTCAATAAATACACGTATTAATGCACCTACTAAAATTATAGAAGTTGTTGATATAGGTAAATAGAATCCTATTGCAACAGTCATTATTGGTAAGTCTACTAAGTATAAGAATAAAGCCATAACTACTCCAACAATTATCATAGGCCAAGGTAAGTTTCCTTCCATTATACCTGAAGTTAATGTTGACATTAAGTTAGCTTGTGGTAATGCAAAAGGTGCGTCTGCTCCTGTTATTGATAATTGGCTAGAAAGTACTAATATTGTTCCAGTAACAACAACAACACCAACTATACTTGCAATCATGAAAGAATTTTGCATTTCTTTTTTGCTTCCACCAATTATATATGTTACCTTTTGAGATTGGCTATATCCACCTGCTACAGAGATTGAAACAACCATAAATGTAGCAAATAAAAGTAATGCTTTGTTATCAGCTTTTCCAGTCCATCCCATTATAACGAATACTAGTGTTAATATTACTAATGAAGCTATTGTCATACCTGATACAGGAAGGTTTGATGTTCCTATTGTACCAGTTAAACGTCCTGCAACTATTACGAATAGTAATGATAGGATTATTGAAACAACTGCTCCTGTTATAGCCATTGCAATGCTATTAGAAATAAAGAATCCTATAACAAAAGCTAATACAGCTCCTACTAAAAGTATTATTATAGATCCGCTATTTTTCTCAGCATTTTCTTCGTTAACAGGACTTGCTTTTAATGTTTCTTTTATTGAAACTATTATAGTTGGTATAAGTTTTATAGCACCTATAATACCTCCACAAAGCATCATTCCTGCTCCTATGTACTTAACGTAACTTCCTGATATTGCATTTACGTCCATTTGGTGAATTAACATTGAAGCGTCATTCCATGAATGCATGCTCTTCTCTGCCATATCACTGAAATATCCTATTAATGGAGCTATACCAAAGTTAGCAAGTATAGATCCTGCAAACATAGTAAGAGATACTTCTAATCCAACTATAAATCCAATACCAAGTAAAAGTGGGTTTACTTCAGTAGAGAACTTCCACTTATAAAATTTGCTTCCTAGATATGTAACAGTATTGTTTATTAAGTTTAAAAATGATCCTGTTAAAACATTTATGATACCACTTATAACAAATCCAATACCCATAAATTTAATTGAGTCTTCACTTCCTTCAGAAGCAACAAGAGTTTCAGATATTGCCATTGATTCAGGATACATAAGTTTTCCATGTTCCTCAACTATTAGGTAATTATAAACTAGTGATAGACATCCTATACCAAATAGAACTCCTCCTACACCTGCAGCTACACCCTCTAAGAAAGTAAAGTCACTTCCTATTAGTATAATTGCTGGTAATACAAATATCATACCACTTGCTATAGATTCTCCTCCACTTGCCATACCTTGAGTTATGTTTTTTCCAAGAATACCTTTACTACGTGCAAATATTCCTACAAAAACTGACCCTATAATAGCCCCAGGTATACCAGCAGCAACAGTTAACCCTGATTTCATACCTGAATAAGCAGTAGAAGCAGCAAAAACAATAGCTAATACTATACCTATTATTAATACAGGAAGATTAACTCCATTTTTTGACTTACCAGTAAAATAAGGAACATAATCTTTACCGCTTACACCACCATAAGCTTCCTTAGGTAATTTCTTTTTCATACACCTAATCTCTCCTTTCCTTTATTCATATCAAGGGATAAAAATATCTATTGATATGTTCTATTGTTATATTTTCTATAAAATGCACAAATATTATACTATATCCACATAAAACAAAAGTTATAATGCTATTTAAACTAATTATTGCGCATATTATATTTAAACTCATCTTAAAAGACAGGCTAAACAAAAAGCTGTCAATTAAGTTAACCTTTATATAGTAATTTATTATCACTATACTTTTAAAATGTTTTTAGAACTTTCTAAATACATAAAGAAGAAATGCTTATAATTAAGTATCTCATTGCTTCAATGAATTAATACTTTACTTAAATCTACCTATAAAAATTAGATTTTTTTTATATTTTCATGGTGTATTTTACTATTAAAATATTTTTATCATGCTTATAATAATACCATTTTAACTAAAAAAAATCCATGATAATTCTTTCACATATACAAATTTTTTACATTTATTATTAAATAATCTTGATTTTTTTGAAATTTAACATTTCATCATAAACCTTATATAAAAACCTATAAAAATATTTATATAAATAAAATTAAACTAAAAAGCTGCATAGACCTATAAATCTATGCAGCTTCTCATATAACTATTTTCTAAGGCTTTTAACTTTTAAGCAAATTATCTTTTCTTTCTTTTTAATACAAAAGCTCCTGAAGCCATCATTACTACTCCTAATTGTAAGAATATTGATGATGAAGCTCCTCCAGTGTTTGGTAAATTACCCTCTGGTTTGTCTGGAGTTTGTGGTTTATCTGTACCTTCAGGATTTTCAGGTTTCTCTGTATTATCTGGATTCTCAGGATCAACTGGCTTTTCTGGATCAATTGGCCCTTCTGGTTTGTCTGGGTCTACAGGACCTTCAGTCTCTTCTTTTTTAACTAATCCAGAAATTGCTTCATTTAAAGCTTTTATAGCATTATCTACCTCATCTTGAGTAGCATCTTCCTTAGATAATACCTCTTTAGCTAAATTTAACTTTTCTATTAAGTTACTCCAAGAGTCCTTTGTATAATCTTCCTCTTTAAGCTTTTCTACTTCCTTAATAGCTTCTTCTAATTTAGACTTATCTACTTGAACCTCTTCTTTAATTGTTGAAAGTCCTATTTCATAAATAGTAGGTGCAAATCCATCCCACTCTACCTTTATTTCAAAGACATTTTCAAAATCTTCTGTATTAAACTCATTAAAGCTCTTTCCTAAACTTCCTATCTCTTTCCATCCATTTTCATTTCTTACAGATACAATTGCATTAGAAATTGTATTTGGATTTTGTACTATTGTAAACTTCTTAATATCTGTTTTGTCAGAAATTCTATAAGTTAATTGGCCAGATTTAGGTGCACTTTCTAGTGGTTTAAATGCTGTATTTAATTTTCCGTCAATTAAATTCTTAGGCTCAAATTTTGCTTCTGCTGTTGGTCTAATATCAAAATTCACATCATTATTAGAGTATTCAGCTTCTAATTTATTTAAATTAAAAGTTACATCCTTTTCTGTATTATTTATAATACGAACATAGCGAGCATTTATAGTTTCTGATAAAGTTTTTGCTTCTACCCACTCAACTCCATTAATTGATGTTTCTAGTGTTAAATTATCCTTATTTGTTAAATCCGAAACTATGTTAGTTACTTCTCTAAGTTTATTTAACTTAATTCCAACATATTCTCCCTTTGATAAAGTAACATCATTTAAATCTGAAAGTGTAGCTTTTTCCTCTGAAATACTTACTTCATTCTTAGCTAAAGCTTCTACATTTGTATATGCATTAACTTTCATATTATTTTCATCTTTTTTATTAACAGAGAATTCTCTAACAGCAATCCAGTTATTTAAAATTTCTTTAGTAGGAATAAATCTTAAATATTTTGCTGTTATATCTAAACCTTCAACTACAATCTTATGCATTTTTGGTCCATAATCTACACCATCTACATCAGTCCAATTTTCACCATCCATAGAATATTGGAATTTACCATAGTTAAATGCATCTCCCTCATCTTGTCCTTGTTCAAAAGTAATACTATTAACCTTAGTTACCTCATTTAATTCTACAGCAACATAGTCTCCTTCTTTAGCTGAATTACGAATCCACATGCATGAATATCTAGTATTATCTCCATCAGCTATATTTTGAACATGTCCCCAATAAAGAGGTGACATATTTGTATAAGGACGAAGTGTTAACTTAGTAGTATCTGGATTTATAACTTGGTCAATATTATCTCCTATGATTTTAGATAAATCCTTAATAAATGGTATTAAGTGTCTTGTACCTGGTTCTGGTCTAGATTGTCCATTTATTACAGGAGTTCTATGAGATCTTGAAGCAGTGTACTCCTCTTCTCCTAGAACATAGTATTTCATAGCTTCCTCGTAGTTACCTTTTTCAAAAGCTACTGCAGAATTTATATATGCTATAGTTGATTCTGCTAAATCTCTTAAAGAATCAACCCATCCTTTAATTTCACTCTTTAATAGTTCATTCTTAGATTTAGTTGCAAAATTATTAGTTGCATCTAAAATCTCTTGATATTCATCTAAAATAACCTTACTGTAATCTAAAACAGATTCTTTTTCCCATAATTTTCTTGTAAACTCTTCAATTACTGGTCTTAACTCTTCAGATTCTTCTAAAGATAATCCATGCCAGTTTGGAGCTGGATCACTCATGTGTTTTGCAAAGGTATATAATTCTTCACTTGCATCTGGCTCTATATATTTGAAAGAATCCTTCCAACTCTTATCCATATCAAAATCTGCTCTATTCCATCCATAATCAGCTATAGCAAATAAAGCTACCTTTGAAGCTTGAGCTTCTTGCATTGGATTTGTTACAATTCCCTTAAAGTTTGTAACTGTTGGATCTAACATCTCACCCTTACCCATTAGTAAACGTTTATTGTTAATATCATTTACTGGCCAGTTTAACCACATAAAGGCTTGACGTCCTACAGCTTCTTCAAAGAATTCAAATGTCTCTTGAGTTACATAACCAAGTATTACATCACCAGTCCACATGATATCAATAGTTTCTGGCATTGTACCAATAGTTTTTAAGTATTCATTATTAACATCTCCACCAGCTGATTCCTTTGTATAAACCTTAGGAACAAATATAAATTCGTATACATCACCTTTTTGTAAACGCCATTTTTCTAAGTCTTCCATAAGTTTTACTTGATTATTAGCTTCTCCCTCAGCATCATCTGCAAGCACACCAAATTGACGTACTCCCACACTATATAATTGTTCAAACTTAGCTATTATCTTTTCTAAATCAGCTTTATAACTCTCTTCTGATCCAAAGTTCATACCATCTTTTAAGAATGGGTGTATTGTCCATATAAATTTATTTTTTGTTGCTATTCCAACATCAACCATTTCCTTTATTTCAGCTAACTTCTCAGCAGGATATGGCTCTCTCCACTTAAGACTGTGATACTGATCATCCTTTGGTGCAAAGATGTATGAATTCATCTTAAAATCCCCACCAAATTTCATTAAGTCCTTACGATTTTCATTGCTCCAAGGAATTCCATAATATCCTTCAATAAAACCACGCCATTGACCATCTGAATAATCTTCAATTAATAATTCCTTTAATTCATTTCCTTCTAATTGATTAAATATTGCTTTTAAAGATGTAATACCATAAAATGCTGAATCAGTATTTTTACCTAATACAGCTATTACATTTCCCTTAACTGATACTACATGGGCATCATGATTTTCAAAATGAGAATCATTTACTAAATTATTATCTGTAAAGTACTTGTCTACAACTCCTTCTGAGTTATTTATTCCTATTAGAAAGTTTGTCTTATCTTCTTTTATTTCATTGCTCTCTTCATGATTAATTCCCTTAATTGATAAAACCTCTAATAGTCTGTTTTTTGTTGCCTCATCAATTCCTTCTTCAAATACAACATTAGCATCAGTCCCTAAAGTTACTGTGCCATTATCATATTTTATACTTTGAGGAATTGGATAGATTTCATACTCTTCTCCCTTTGTTTCTTTGCTCTCATTAGCTAATACATTTTGTACAGGTAAGCTTGATAATAAAGTCACTGCCATAACAAAAGCCATGATCTTACTAACAAATTCAATAAGTTTGTTACCTTTTTTCCGCATTGTTTTTCCCCCTTATTTCCCTTTTTATATTTGATATAATTTATTTCCACAACATATTACTATATTTATGTTTTTATGTCAATATATTACAAATAACTTAACATATTAAAAATTATTTTAATGAAGATATAATAATATTTCCTTTAAAAAGCATTAAATACAAAATAACCACACACCAATTTAAGTAAAGGTGTGTGGTTTATGATAAAAAACTCTTTAATAAATATATATTTAATTATGAGAAGACTTTCTTCCATGATTCCTTACTGGAACAAATTCTGAAGTTGTATCATTAGGGTCAATATACTTATAATCTCCATTTTCATCTTTTCTAAGACCTAAAGATGCCATTTTCTTTTTACTATTTCTATTTTTATTACCCATTTTTATCACCTCCTATAAAAATTACATTTATTATTAGATACCCTATTATTTTTAGTTTAATATTTAAAAATTATAAATAAAATTAAAAACTCCTTCTTAATTTATATTAAGCTTAGAATTGTATCATAAACAAAAAAATATAGAGTAGAATCCCTCTCTATAGACTCTACTCTAAACATATCTTTTATTAAAATTATTTTAAAAAGTTAGTTCTTTTATATTATAAAATTAATTTATAAGCAAAATAACTTTATATTTTTCCATTTATTATACGTTAAATAAATAGAACATTACTCCACTAAAACCTTCATCTTCAAATAATACATGAACACCATATAATCCTGATGATAAATCCTTAGTGTTTATTGTGAATTCATCTTTAGCATCTTGTTCTAGAATTGTATTTCCATTTTTATCAACAACTCTAATAGTTTTAGCTACATTTTTTCCTTCTCTATTATATACTTTTGAGTCACCTATAACTTTACCATTAGAAGGCTTTAACTCTCCTGCTGCAATAAATTGCTCTTGTGCATTTAATGTATTAAGCTTCTTTAATTTTGATAAAGGTCTTAAGTCTTTAACTTCATTATAATCCATATTTAAAGTTTCTAAATTTTTAGCATTTTCTAAGCCTGTTAAGTCTTCAACTCCGCTTAATGTTAATGTCGTTAAACTATACATATCCCCTAAAGTTATATCTCCAGTTTTATTTAATTGATTTTGAATGGACTTAAGCAAATATTTATCTGGTATATTAATAACAGCATTTAAATCTACTTTTACTAAAGAATCCATTGCCTTATTTAACTCTTCAAGGGCAGAATTTATTGTCTCTTTATCCTTAGAAAGTAAGGCTTCTTCTCCCTTTGATATTGCATTTTTTAAAGCTTCTGAACTTTCTTCAGTGTAATTATTTAAGTCTAATTTTTTAGCCTCTTCTATTGCCTTATTTAACTCTGATGCATCATACTCTGCTAAATTTCTAAACTTAGCATCTGCCCAGTCTGCATGATCCCAAGTGTTTCCATTATCAGCTACATCTACTACTAATTTAATCTCTTTAGAGTTTCTTACATCTACAACTAAACGTTTCTTTGGAGTATCAATTCTCATTACATCTGTTTCAGCCTTTAATTCTCCATCAACATATACTTTAAACTTAACACTAGAAACTTTTTTGTCTGCAACATGTCTATCAATACCTACCCAAGTGTCAAAGATATCATACCCTTCTGAATTATAAACTATTTCTGAATATGAGTGAGTTCCTATTCCTTTAGCAAAGGTTTCAACAGAATTATCTTCATTTAATAATCTTATTTGATTTCCACTTACTGCTCTATCTTTTCTTACAGAACCTGAGCCTATAGTTACAGATTTCCAATTTAAATCAGATAATTGAGTTTCTTTATCTGTAACTGCTATAGTTCTTGAACATTCAGAGGTTAATCCATCACTATCTGTTACTGAGTACACAACTGTAAATATTCCTGACTTTCCTTCAACAAAGTCTGAAGATTTTATTTGTATTTTAGAAGTTATATTTCCATCTTCAATATCTGTTGCAGTTATTCCTTTCATTAAATCTACTTTTTCATTCATATTATAAGCTAAATTTTCACCTTTAATTATTGGTTTTGAAGATAAAGTAGCTAATTTAGCATCTCCAAAGCTTGCATGATCTGAACTATCTCCATCTCCAGCATCATTTACTATTAATTTTAGCTCCTTAGCGTTTTTTACATCCACCTTAACATATTTTTGAGGTGTTGTACTTCTCATTACTCCACTATTAAACTTTTCTTCTCCATCAACTAAAACTTTAAAAATAACTGAAGAGGCTGGTCTAGATGACATTGCTTTATCAACACCTACATAAGATTCAAAGTAGTCATAATCTTTTCCTTCTAAATCATATACATACTCCGCATTTGAATGAAGACCTAATCCCTTATTATAGTCAACAAAGTCTCCATCTCTTGTAAGACCTATTACTCCTCCACTTATGCTCTTATCTTTTCTAACAGTTCCCCATCCATTTGAAGATTGTTTAGGAGTTAAATCACTCATATACTCTTTTCTACTTACAACATTAACCTTAGAAGTTTTAGTGTATTCATTGCCTTTAGAATCTTCTAAGCTATATAAAACTTCATATTCTCCAACTTTAGAAGTATTTACATTACTTGATTTAACTTTTACAGATTCACTTAGAGAATTACCTTTTATGTCCTTAGCTACAATATATTCTTCTGGCTTAAACTCCTCACCTAAAGCTAGTGTAATCACTGGATTTACAGATAAAGTTGGTTGCAATGCATTTACCTCTATTGGATTTAAGGTATTTAACTTTCTATCATATGGTGTTACTACATATACACCATCCTCATCTAAATTAGATTTAGTATCAACAAAGCTATCATTAGAAGTAAATCCTACATACTTTCCATCTCTGCGTATTTCATATCCAAGTATATTATCTTTATTTTCATCATCTACTGAGAATGAAAGTTTTATATTACCATTTGAACCACTTGTACTTACAGATACCTTTGCATTATCCGTAAATCCATCACCTTTATAATTCATTGCTAAATCATTTAAATAATAGATCTTTTTATCAGGCTTTGGATACTTAGCTAAATCCTCTTTAACCTTATCATCAACACGTATACCATGTCTTGCAAAGAACTCAGTTAAATCTAACTCCATAGCATCTGACGCTGCTACAACCCAAGATTTATATATATCTTCTCTATTTTTATTTCCAAAATCTCTTTCTCTAAACTGTCTTTCAAACTTTCCATAGAAAGTATTATCATATAAATATAATTGCCATAATGGCGCTAACTGAGCTAAATGAGTACTGTCAGCCTTATTATATAACTCATTATTAGAATAATCATCTAAGCCAACTTTAGGGTAGGTATTATTTTCCCATATGTTTTGGTCAGTTATTCTTGTTTTAGTTTTGAATTTAGACTCAAAGAATAATGGCATCATATTATTTGTTACTTCTACTATGGTTCTTCCGCCTGTATCAAAGTTATGTCCAAGTTCATGAGCAACACCCCATCCTTTATTAGCTGCAAGTATTGCATCCTGATTTCCTGGTCTTATACCTATAACACCATTTCCAGCATTCATGAATGCTCCACCACTAAGATTTTTAACCATAGGCATTATTCTAAAATTAAAATCTGAATTAACATCTTTTGAGTTATCAAATCCCCAGAATCCCATAGCATCAGCTATATATTGATCCCATTGCTCCGCTGTGTACTTTGGAGTTTTGTTATTTTTCTTATACCAATCTAAGGCATAGGTAGCTTGTACAAATTCTAATGACTTGTTAGAACTTACAGCAAAAATATTTGGAGTAGTATTAGGTTCTGCTTTAATCTTTTCAACATAAGCTTCTAACTCTTTCATTACTTCATTTTCATCTGATTTTCCTAGAATAAATACAGGATATTTGCTTGCACCTTCTATTCTTACCTTTGGTGCTCTCTTTTGACTATCACTTTTGTAATTAGTGAAGAATAAATCTCCCCCTTGAATAACATCCTTAGGTATTCCATTAGATTCATAATTTATTTCTGGTATAGTTATTTCATTTTTACCAGGCTTTAATTGGAAATTTGTTGCTCCACCATGTTGAGTTAAAGATTGTTTGTATAATAATGTTGGAGTAGGATCGCCTTCTGCCACATCCACATATACAGTTATTTTATCTCCAGCTCTAGCAGATAGTCCTGTTATTTGCCAGTCTTGGAAATTCCATACCTTTCTCTTTTTAGCTTCACTTATAGAATCTCCTCTCATTTCTAATTCAAGTACATCCTCTTTTCTTGGATTAGAAATTAATGATTCAGCTAAGTCTATAGTTTCTTTAAAGTCATTATATAATGGATGATTTTTAGCTTTTTCTTTAAAGGCATTTATTTTTTCTAAACTATTAAACTCTTCACTAAGTTCACTCATAGTACCATCTGTGAAAAGCTTAGGTATTGAAGAATAAACTTCATCTGGTTTATAAAACATTAATTCATTTAAAGTTGCAGAATTTTGTTTAGATTTCTTAAATTTAAACTTAACTCTTTTAAATTCTGTAGGTTCAAATTTAGCTTCCACTAATCCCTTAGTAGCTTCATGGGCCCCTGTAGCAACTAACTTATATGTATCCCCTTTACTTGTTCTAGAAGCATATATATAAACCTCTTCTGCAAAGCCCTTTAAATCACTTTGTCTAGAACCATAAACTATTCTGTCTAAAGTTACTAAATCATTAAACTCAACCTCAACTTCATTGTTAAAGGAAGAACTATTTAATGTTCCTGTTTCCCAATAAGTATTTACATCATTATCAATAGCTTTTTCAATATTTTGAGCAGCATAATGTCTTCCATTATTTTTTATTGATTTTATGTTTGTATAAGGCATTCTATATTGATTATTATAATCATCATTAAGATTATATGTTATTTGTCCTAAAGTTGCCTTAGTAGGATTCTCAGAAGTTTCTGTTAAAATAGCTCTAGCATTATTTAGTCCTTCCTTGTATAAATCATACATTGGATGATCTTTTAATTCATTCTCAAAAGCATTTAATTTCTCTAATGTATTAAATTCCTCAGATACTTTATTCATACTAGAATCTGTAAATAATCCATTAAACTTTTCATTTAATTTATCTTCTTTATAAAACATAAATTCTGCTGATGAAGCCCAGTTCTGGTCAGCCTTTTTAAACTTAAACTTTAATCTTTTAAAATCAGTTGGATTAAACTTTATTTCAACTAAATCTCTAGTTGATTCTGTATATTCTCCACTGCTTACTAAATTAAAATCATCTCCCTCATCTTTAAGAGAAGCATATATTTCAAATTCTTTTGCAAAGCCTTTTCCCCTTGCAGAGTCTCTTCTTGCAGAATATACAATTCTATCTATATTAGTTATTTCATTAAATGTAACTACTACTTCGTTTGTGAAATTTGAATCATTAGGTTTTCCTGTTTCCCAATGAGTTTCTAGATTGCCATCTATGGCTTTATCAATAGTGGAACTATTATACTTTCCACCATTATTAGTTATGGATTTTATATTTGATCTGTTGATTTGAAATTCTTGATTATAAGCGTCTAATTTATCACTATTATATAAATCAAACTTACTTACCCTTGCTTGATGTGATTCATCATCATGACTAACTTCTACCTTAGAATTGTTTTTAGTGTTTAATTCCTGTGCTAAAACATCAATTGTTGTAGCAGAAAGATTTGTAATCATCGTAGCTAAAATTATAGCTGCTATTTTTCTCTTATTCATTTTTTCTCTCCTCCTGATTGACTTTCCCCTCAGAAGTGCATTTCTACTTACAATTTAATATAAGCTTGTACAAAATAAATTTTAAATTTTTAACCTACACCCTCCTCCATAATTAATATAAAACAAAAAGCTTAATGCACTCTTTGGCAACTGGCTGACATAGTTATAAACCTTAGTCCCTATAGCTTTGCGTCATTAGATTTCTCTAATTTTGCCCATTTTTTTAAAGTTATAATATCATAATTTCTTTTAATTTTATAGTCTTTATAATAAATTTAATATAAATAAGCATTTTTTTTAATAATTTATTCAAAAACTTAATAGATTTATAATCCACTAAAATTTTATAAACAAAAAACCTATAAGATAGTCTTTTATATTGACCACCCTATAGGCTCTTTAACACTTAGTTTTTTAAACTATTATTTATAAGATTCTAAAGTTTTATTTATATGTCCTTTTTCTCTCTTCTTCCGATTAAAGTCCAGTATAATACAAGTGCTACTAAAGATATAACTGCTAATACTATTAAAACGTTACTATATTGTATAGCTACTAAGTCACTGAAAAGTCCAGTAAAGTTCTTTCCTAAATACTTAGTTTCCATAAATATTGCTACATATGTTATTCCTATTGAAGTAGCTATATTTAAACAGAAATTATAGAAACCAATAGCAGTTCCTGTTTTTTCTTTAGGTATTGTTCTTGTTAATGTATCAATCATAGGTGCATACATTAAAGCAAAGGAACTTGAGAATAGTATCATTACAAAAATAAATACTAAAACTGATGTTTTTACAAATAAAGCTCCTATAATAAGACTCACTATTATACCTACTATAGCCATTTGAATACATTGCTTACTTCCTATTTTCTTAGAAACCTTTCCTGATAAAGCTCCTACAGTAGCAGCTAAAACATATGAAGGAACTAAAAGTAATGAAATTTGGTCTAATCTATAATTGTATATAGATTCAACTAAGAATGGGAACATAAATATAAATGCAAGCTGTACACTGTATATAACAAAGGCTACAAGTAATACTGATATAAAGTTTCTATTTGTGAAAAACTTAATGCTTATAAAAGCATTTTCATTTTTACTTATGTATATAAGGAATAATGCAAGCGCAACTATAAATCCTATTAAAACTCCCCATTGGAATCCTGAAACAAAGATCATTAATGTTGCTGCAACTGTTGCAACTAATATAAATCCTATATAATCCACATTACCAGCTTTATTCTTTTCCTTAGGAATATATTTTAATATAAAAGGTAATATTACTAAAGTTAATAATGGAATTAAAAATAGTACTTGCCAACTTAAGTATGTTGATATGTATCCTCCAGTAATTGTACCAATTACTTGTGAAATAGCATAACTACTTGTACTAAATCCTAAGTATTTTTTATGTTCACTCTCTTTAAAATACTTTGCTATAAATATTACATATAATGTTTCTGCACTTCCTAATCCAGCTGACTGAATTATTCTTGAAATAACAATAATTAAAAATGATTTCTGAAAAATAAATCCTAATAGTGAACCAACACATATTAATATAATTCCTAGTACCAATAAGGTTCTAACACTTATTGAATCAGATAAAGAAGCGTATACAACTGCTCCAATACCAATAACTAATCCAGCTAAAGTTACTTGCCAACTAACAGCAGTAGCTGATATGTTAAAAGCTTTAGCCAAATCTGGTGAAATAATTTTAAATGAGTTGTCAATAACTAAAGCAAAAATCATTAAAGCTAATACAGCTGGTACCGCTTTTTTTATTTTTACTTCTTCAACATTTTCTAAAGTATTAAGTGAAATGTCCATTTTAAATCCTCTCTTTTCTTTTTCATTTGTGCTTCTTAAATAATAGCTTACTAATAATCATTATAAACTTGTCTACTCTTTTTACTTCATCCTCCCTCAATAATCGTTTACAGAACATACTAAAATCAACTTGTTTAGCAGTAAGTAAACTTGTCTAAGTTTTGCTTATTTTTTAGACAAGTTAATACTATCATATCTTTATTTCAATTTCAATACCCTTTATAAAGCTTTATTTTATCCCTTATTTTTATATTTTGTCCTATAATATATATAATTTACCTTATTTTAACTTGTATATTTTTATCACCTCTACTTAAAAATAATTCTCTATTAATTCAAATAAATAGAAATTTATGATATACTATTTCTGTTAAAGGTTGTATATAATATAAATTTTATAAATAAGTAAGGTGTTAAGATGAAACTCACTACAAAAGATACTAAAACTTCAAAAAAATTGCTCTATACATCTGTATATGATAAGTTATATAAAATGATTATTGATGGGGAATACCCTTTAAATTCAAAATTACCCTCTGAGCCTGAACTTGCAAAAAGCTTTGGGGTTAGCCGAATGACTTTGCGTCAAGCACTTGCTTTACTACAAGATGACGGTTTAGTAAAAAATATAAGAGGTAAAGGGAATTTTATAATATCTCCAGAAAAATGTGCTAAAAGAGATTTCTTAGAGTTAATAGGAAATCCTATATACAAGTGTCATACTGAAAAAATTCAAGATATTGAATTTGTATTCCGCTTAGAACTTGATAGTGATTATACTAAACAGGTTTTAGAAAAGGATTCCACAGCAGTGGTTGCTTGTGAACGTTATTATAAAAGCAAAAATAAAGTTTTAGCCTACGCTTTTACCTTTATATCTGTTGAAACCGTAAAAGAACTTAAAATAGATTTAAATAATGAAAGTGAGCTACTAGACTTTCTTGAACATAAATCCTATGAAATATCAGAAAGTTCTATATTAGAAATAAAGCATTCCTCTGCTGGTAACTCCTTAAATCCAAAATATAAGCTTGTTGGAGGAAATCAATGCGATTTAGTCTTAGAAACATTATATGCTAATGATTATTCCCCTCCTATATTATTTAACAAATACTATATCCCATCTCAATATAGTACTTTTAAAATTAAAGCAAGAAAAAAAGAATAATTTAAACTTTTAAAAATATTTCTACATAAAAAACAGCAATAATATTTTAAATATTATTGCTGTTTTCATTTCTCATTACATTGTACTATATAAACTAAACAAATTTAATTCTTTTATTTATATAATTAATCCAACAATAGTTGCTGTTAACATACTTACTAATGTTGCACCATATAGTAGTTTAAGTCCGAAACGTGCAACCACATTTCCTTGTTCTTGGTTAAGCCCCTTTACTGCTCCTGAAATAATTCCAATTGATGAGAAGTTTGCAAAAGAAATTAAAAATACTGAAACAATACCAATTGATCTTGCTGATAAATTTAAAGTTCCACTTGATAATAAATTCATTGCAACAAACTCATTAGATACTAGCTTTGTTGCCATTACGCTGGCAGCTTGTATTGACTCATTTAAAGGTACACCCATTAAGAATGCAAAAGGTGAGAATACATATCCTAGTATCTCTTGGAAGCTCATTCCAAAGATTGATCTAAAGATCATGTTTATTACAGCAATGATTGCTACAAATCCAACTAACATAGCTGCTACTATAACTGCTACCTTAAATCCATCTAAGATATATTCACCAAGTACTTCAAAGAAAGTTTGTTTCTTTTCATCCTCAACTACTAAAATATCCTCTTCTGCTGATACAGAGTATGGATTTATAACTGATGCTATAATGAATCCACCAAATAAATTAAGAACAATTGCTGTTACAACATATCTAGGCTGTAATAAAACCATGTAAGAACCAACTATAGACATAGATACTGTTGACATTGCTGATGCACATAAAGTATATAATCTATGTTTAGGTAATAAACCAAGTTCTTTTTTTACAGAAATAAATACTTCTGATTGACCAAGTATAGCTGATGCTACAGCATTGTAAGACTCTAATTTACCCATGCCATTAATTTTACTTAAAACTAAGCCTATGTATTTAATTACAAAAGGAAGTATTTTTAAGTATTGTAAAATACCAATTAAGGCAGAAATAAAGATTATTGGTAAAAGAACACTAATAAAGAATGAAAATTGATCATTATTAACTAGTCCACCAAATACAAAGTTTACTCCATCTCCAGCACAATCTAGAAGAACCTGAAACCCATTTGCTATACTTCCAACTAAATAATTTCCTACTTGAGTATTTAAAAGTATAAATCCTAATACGAATTGTAAAATAAGCATTAAAAATACAGGTTTATATTTTATATTCTTCTTATCACTACTTCCAATCCACGCAAGTGCTAAAATAACAATTAATCCTACAACTCCAATAATATATTTCATTTTCTCCTCCTTGTTATATACCATAAGTTTAATATTATTATCTTTTGCATATGGTACAATAAATACACTTTTAGTAGATTGTTTTTAATATTTCCCAAAAAAATCCTTATTCAGTTTTATTTTTTAAAAAAATATTAATTCGTACATCTTTTCGACACATTTATAAACATTTCAATTATAAATTTCTTTTAAATATATGTAAAGACTTAATAATATTTAAATTAAAAGAAGAATCAAAAATTATTTTAATTTATGCCATATGAATACGTTTCGAACATCCAAATACGAATTTTTATACATTAAAAAGAATTTTACAAAAAAATATTCAACCTTAACTTAAACTTTAATTAAAAAGTTAAGGTTGAACATAATAAATAAAGTGTATTATTTATGAGAATTAATATAAAATGCCCTTTGTATAGAATTAAATTCTTCGCAAATTTGAGATATTTCTTTTATATTGAGAACCTTTTTAGGTTTTATATCTATTCCTTGCTCAATAGATATTGCTATTTTTTCCAATACAAGTAATAATTGGGCTAATTCCTCATCACATAAACTTAAACATTTCTTAGCCTCACAATACTTAGAAAGTAAATAACTAATATGCTCTAAGGAAAAGAATACAGGCCACAGCATTTCAAGCATTTCCTCATTACGAGGAACTTCCCCTAAGGCAGTGTTATAGGCCACCTTAAGATTCATTAAGTCTACACCCATTTTTTCTTTCATATCTTTTATCTTTTTATTGTTAATTTCTTTATCATTAGTTGATAGAAGAACTACTAAATTCTTTTGACTATGTATTAACTTTACTATTAAATCCTTTAATCTACTAGAAGCTGAGCGTCGTCCAAAAATATAAATACCTATTAAACCTATTAAAGAACCTACCACTATATCAGTAATACGTGCTGTTGCAAAATAAGTAATATTATGTATTTGTGTTGAAGTCTCTGCTATAAGTAAAGCATTTGGCGTAATAAACATTACTGCTATGGCATAATTTTTTACAATAAAAAGCTCTGTTAAAGCTGTTAAAATCATATTAATTATAACTATTATAAAACCATTTGGATTTGTTTTTAAAATAATAGTAGCTATTATTACTCCAATAATTGTACCAAAGGATCTTTGAATTGATTTATGAAAGGTTGATATAATAGTTGAACCTGACATGACAGCAGCACAGGATAAAGGTATCCAGTAGGGCCTTGAAAAAGGAAAACTAAAGGCTATTATAGCTGATATAGAAAGAATAAATCCATATCTAATCGCATTAATAAATACTATTGAATCTTTATTACACGCTCTTTTAACCTTACTCATTAATGAAGTTTTTGAAATTTTAATGCTTCTTCCAATGTATGTTAATGGCAAATTAATGATAGCTTCAGTATCATAAATTATTTGTAAAAACTTATTATAATCCATATCTAAGTTTTCATAAGAATCTATCTTAAGCTTGTCTCCATCCTTAAGGTCAATTGCCATAGCTAACCTTCTTATCATATTACTAAATTCTTTTGGCAACTTCTTATTTTTGTTAACATGCAACTCAAGCATTTCTAAAAATAATTTATTACCCTCTTCATTTAAAAGGTATAATCTATTAAATAAGAATGAATTCTTCCATGGAATATATCCAGTTAAAAGGATTTCCTCTGCTTCCCTTAAAGCATTTACAGTTTTATTTCTTATATCATTAATATCTTCATTTCCAATAGCTTCACTAAAATCTGCTAAGGTTAAATAAAGTCTTTTAATAACTTTTATTTCAGGATCATGTGGATTTAAAAAATATCCCTTCATGCTCATTAACCATGCGAAAAGCCCTCCCATAAGCACAACAAAAAATCTTATAAATGCTTCTGACTGATTAACAGGCATTCCTGTTGACACTAAAAAACTTAATACAAAGAACATTGAAGAAGGTCCTGGTATTTTTAAAACACCAAATATAAAAATTGCAATTCCTCCAATTAAACCTACCATTAATATAATAAGTATTGGATAGGGAGCTAATAAAGTTCCTAAGGCAACTGACAAGCTAATACCAAGGGCTGCAAAAAATATTTTTTTACCACGCTGAGCATAAGGCTCATTTATAACATATAAATATGAAAAACTTCCTATTCCACCTAATAACCCCAAAGGAATTTTTCCTATTAAAACTCCTATAAGCACTGGAAATCCTGCACAGATTCCAGCATTTATTGCTTTTTGCCAAGGAAAAGGAGTTTTATTAATCTTAAATAATTGCTTTATTATAGTTTTATCCATGTACACTCCTTTTTTAATTTATATTTTCCATTAAACTTAAGTTTCTTAATCTAAGTTATTCATCATTTTCTCTAAAACACTATTAAAAATCTCTAATTCTTCTTTATTAATATTACTTATAGCCTCTACCTCTATATTCTTAGCTTCTTCAAACCATTTAGGAAACATTTCATAAGACTTTTCTGTTAAATTTATAATTCTTTCACGCTTATCCTTTCCCTCAGTTCTAATAACTAATCCCATTTCCTCCATTCTACTTAAGGTTCTAGTAATTGTTGGAGCCTCTACTCCAAGATATTGGCTTAGTTCAATTTGAGTACACTGTTTTTTTTCATGTAAATATAATATAATACCCCACTGTGATGAATATAGCCCAAGAGGAGCAATCTTCTCATTTAATTTCTTAGTAAAATTTCTAGCTAGTTGATTCACTTTATGCCCATATAAATTCAATTTTATTCCTCCTTTCATTTAATTACCTAAGTAATAATTACCTAGGTAATTATATCATCTTAATTTATAACAATCAAATTTCCATAAAAAAACCACATGAATATATTTATACAACATATTCATGTGGTTATAAAAAATTATACATTTATATAATCTTCTATAGACTCTAAAAGAATCTCCTCTGGATAAAGGGCCATAACTAAATCATCTTCTATAAGTTTATAGAATCTTGTAGAATAAGTAATTAAAAGCTTACTATTAGGAAGAGTAAGCCTTAGGATTTCACCATAACAATTAGGCTTTCCTCCACTAGGTTCCCCTATTATTTTTGCATTAGTACTATTTTTAAAGGTATAAGCATTTAAAAGGGCTGAAGAAAAAGTTTCTCTTCCTATTATAACTTTTAAATTCTCCTTTTTATTTATCTTTTCACTGCTCTTTAAATAATCTATTAAAGGAGTAAAAAGTGTTGAATCTCCCCCTAAATTATTTCTTAAATCTACAATTACCTTTTCTATGTTTTCCTTCTCAATTAGACACATTATATTTTCAATCTTTTTCCCTATGCTTTCCTCTCCATTCTCCCTACAACTATTATATTTTATGTATAACTCTCCACTCTCCAAAACTTCAAACCAAAGATTAGAAAAATCATTTTTAGCATACATAGGAAGTCGTTTATTTGTATAAACTAAATCCTCAAAGGAACAGGTTGAAACTTCATATTCTCCCTCATCTAAGGTTATTTTTACTTTGTCCATGGTATCAATTATTAAAAGCCCATATAAAACCTCTGCTATTTGCATATATTTCATGCTTTGAGCCTTAAAGAAATACTCATTTTCAAAGGAAATAATATTAGAAAGTTCCTCTAAAACCTCTTCTATCTTCATATCACCAAGGGCTAAAACCTTCTTAAATAAGAGCTTTTCATATCCTTTGCAGGTATTTATAATATATACCCCATCATTAAAATAATAAAACTTTAATGGAATAAACCTTTTAGCAGGAAATATAAGTGAAGTATGAGCATCCTTTAAAGAAGCCCCAACCCTTGATATTTCAACCTTCATCTCCTCATAATCTAGTTCATTAACCATGTTTTTTAAATTCTCTATCTTTTCATTAAAACTTTCTTCCGCTGTATAAGCAAATAGATTTTTATGCCTTTTCTTAAGCTCTTCTTTTAAATATTCAATGTCCTCTACCCACTTTTTCTCCCATGTATTTTCCATAATCTCTCCTTTACAGATAATATTAAAATACTACTCCTATAAATAAAATTATTCTTTAAATATATATATGTTATTTTAAATTTACCTTTAACTCTTTATTTATATCTTAATCTCTTTAAAACTACTTCTCTTTCTAAATCCTCTAAGACAAATTCTATTTCCTCTTTTCAAAAATATCTTAAAGAAAAATCTATTTCCCCTGTAGAAACATCTTAAATCAAAATTTATGTCTCCTCTTTGGAACCCCCTTAAGCTAAAACCTATTTCTACTTTAGAAAACATCTATTGTAAACTATTTATATTTTAACACATTAATAAGTTGATTAAAGGTTTACTTTTGGATAAAATATTAAGGTACGATACAAAACATTAAGATTAAGTTTATAAGATACTAATGAGGAGGATATTTTTCTATGGACGTACTTGTATATGTGGCTATCAGCGTTGGTGTACTATCTGGAGTTTGGGCATGGATGGCAGCAGTATTTGGAATGGTAAGTTGGACTGGCTTTGTTGGTTGGACTAGTTATTATTCCTCAGGTGGAATGGCTAAAGGACTTTTTAGATCCCTTTGTTCAAATGCAACAGGAATTATTTACGCCCTGCTTATTATAAAAGGATCATCTATTTTCCCAAATGAATATTGGTCTTATTTTTTAACAGCCTTTTTCTCTTTTATGATGGTAATACAAGCCAAGATTAAAAAATTCGAATTTATCTCTGGAGCATTCTGTGGCTGCTTCTCAACCTTTGGATTAAACGGAAACTGGCAAGCTGTAATACCAGCACTACTTTGTGGAAACGTATTAGGATACATATCACAAAAGATAGGAATCTACTGTCATAAAGTATTTAGTAAAAATTAAATAGTATTAAATTAAAAGAGAAAATATAAAATCATTTCTTTTATATTTTCTCTTAATATTTCAATCTATTACCCTACTTAATTTTGTTATATATTTTTTTATATTTCATTAGCAGCATCATAAGCAGTTTTAATTGCATTTTCTATATCAGATGCTCTATCTTTACAATCACCAATCTTAACAACTTTAATATTATTTTCTAAAAGTTTGTTAATCTCAAAACTATTAGGTTTAGCACCAACTGCCATAACTACATAATCACAAGGTATTTTAATTTCTTTACTGTCATTTTCACAAATTATACAGTCTTTATCTATTTTATTTACTTTATGATTAGTATAAATTTTAACATTATTTTTAGAGAAATTTTCCATCATTGTTGGAAGTATTGTGCTACTTTCACCTTTGGCTATATTATTATCCATTTCAACTATAGAAACTTTGTTACCCTCTTCAAGACATAGATATTCAGCCACTTCACAACCTACCATACCTCCACCAATTACAGCAATATTGCCAAACACTTGTTGTTCACCACTTAATATTTTCCAAGAATCACATACTATTTGTTTATCATATCCATCTATGTGTGGTATAAAATTACTTGCTCCTACTGCAACTAATACAACATCTGGATTTAAAGATAATATATCTTCTTCATTTACTTTCTTTCCAAGTCTTAAATCTACATTTTGAGAAACTACAGAATGTGTTAAAAATCTTATGGCTCTACGCATTTCATTTTTTCTTGGAGGAATGCAAGCTAAATTTAATTGACCTCCTAAGGATGTACTCTCATCAAACAAAGTAACATCATGTCCTTTTAAACTTGCTACACGAGCAGCCTCAAGGCCTGCAGGTCCACCACCTACTACTATAACTTTTTTCTTACTTTCAGATTTATTAATTTTTCTAGTTCCTTCATATCCATTTTCAGCATTTAAAATACAACTTAAAAACTTACGATTTTGAATATTATCTGTACATCCTTTATTACAGCATATACATTCACGTATATCCTCTTGTCTATTCTCTATTATTTTATTAACCCAATCAGCATCTGCAAGTAAAATTCTACCTATTCCAATTATATCAGCTTTATCAGATTCTAAAATACTTTCAGCCATTTTAGGATTAAATATTCTTCCAACTGTACTAACTGGAATATTTACTGATTTCTTTATTTGAGCAGCAATGTCAACAAAGAACCCATAAGGTTGTACACCCATTGGAGGTATAGTATCTGCCATATTTCCAGTATGGTTTGCTTGAGCTACATGAAGCATATCAACTCCTGCTTCTTCTAACCATTTAGCAAAGATTGGAGCTTCATCTAAATTAACTCCCCCCTTACCTCTCTCTGGTGTAACAACAGAGAATTTATAATCAATAGTCATATTAGGAACCGCTTTTTTTAATGCCCTTACAAACTCTAAAGCAAATCTAGTTCTATTTTCTAAAGTACCACCATATTTATCAGTTCTTTTATTTAATATAGTACTACATAATGAACCTACTAATCTATCTCCATGTATTTGAATAATATCAACTCCAGCTTTTTCAGCACGAATTGCACAATTACACATTTTATTTATAATCTCTTTTAAACCTTCTTCACTAATCTCATTAACAAAATGTTGCATATCATGATGTAATTTTTTTCTTACTCCATCAAAATCCCCTGTAGCAAACATTTTATTTATAGCATCACAATCATATTCAGGATGAAATATCTGAACAGACACCTTAGCTCCATATTTATGAATTGAATCAGATAACTTTTTAAAACCATCAATTTGTTTATCATCAAATAATTTTGGTGTAGGAGAAAAACTATTAATTGGAGCAACATCACCAATTACTATATATCCAACTCCCCCTTCTGCTAATCTTTCATAAAAGTCAATACATTGTGGAGTTATACTCCCATCTCTCCCCTCATATCCAGTAGTTAATGGAGGAAACATAACCCTATTTTTTAATGTAATCTTTCCTATATTAATTTTTTCTAAAAGTTTCATATTTATCACCCCAAATTATTTATTATTAATTAATTTGCAAAAATTGATAATTGCATCTTCACAATCACTTTTAGCTTTTATATTTGCAAAATTATGATCACCAGTTTCAATTTCTACATATTTTGCCTTTTTACTATTGTAACAATCTAAATAAGTCTTACAAATTTGATCATTAACTAACTTGTCTTCAGTACCTCTTATAATTATTACATCATTATCATATCCTTTAGCATTAGAAAAGGGTTCATAATTATATAAATCATAATTAAAATCAATATTAAATTTTAAACCTTCCATATTAGCATACTGAATTGATTTATTTTTCAATTCATCAGCACGTTCTCTACAACCGTACCACATTCCTCCTCCTGGACACATAAGAATTAACCCAGTTGGTTTTAGCTTTGGGGCAACACATGAAGCTACATATCCACCCATACTATGACCTGATAAAATAATTCTATCAGAAGTGGTTATCTTAGAATCAATTAACCAATTATACATATCAATAGAGTCTTCTATAAGGCCTGTAAAAGTCATCTCTTCAAACTCTCCGTCACTTTCACCACATCCGTAAAAATCAAATCTAGCACAACCAAATCCATTAGCTTCAAGAACTCTTGATAAATGAGTATGTGCATATTTATATCCGGATTTATCTCCTGCAAATCCATGAAGATTTAATACAACAATAGGATTTTCAATATTATCAGGAAGGGTAAGTACCCCCCTTAGCACTTTATTTTTTCTATTGTTTATTTCTATTAATTTAACCATTAGCTACCTCCTAATAATGACCAATTTTAAACTGACTTTGTTTTCTCCCTTTTAATTGATAACTCTTGTAACATTTCTTCTGTCTTTTTCTTAGTTAAAGGATATATGAAAAATAAAGATAAAATTGCTATTACATATCCTAATGAGTAAATACCTGTATAAGACTTCCAAAGATTCGAAATCACTTCAGGAGTTTGCGTTGCAGCATTTACGTTATATCCTATAAAAGCAAGTATAAAACTACTTAAACTTGCACTTAAAGCAGCAGCAATCTTTCTAAAAAATGAATATGTTGAATAAACTATACTTTCATTACGAGTTCCTGTTTTTAACTCTTGATAATCTATTGAATCGTTTACCATAGCCCAAATTAATATTTGGAATCCAGAAGCTCCTATATAACATATACCATTTATTGCTATGAACATTATTGGATTTTTTATTGGTAAGAAGAATAAAACTCCATATACTATTGCAGCAAATCCAGCACCATACATACACCATTCTTTTTTCCCAAATTTATTAGCAACAAATTTAGTTCCAATAAATGTTATTATAGCGTACACTGTACTTAACATTCCTGATATAGACATAAGTTTTACATTCCCAAAATAATCCTTAAATAAATAAGTATTTAATCCATTAACTACACTAGCTGCTATCATACCAACTAAGCTTGCAATTATAACACCTAACAGAGCTCTATTCTTTGATATATTTTTCAAAACTTGAAAATAATTAATTTTTTCTCTTTCTACATCTGGTATTTCAACACGTTCTTTACACCATACACATGTAACTTGAATACAGAAAACACTTATACAAGCGCAAATAATAGCTAATAATAAAAAGTTTGAAGCAACAGGTTGATTATCTTTATATAAAAATAATGGTCCAACAATAACTATTACAGTCATAAAAATAGTTCCACCTAAACTTCTATATCTTGATAAATCTGTACGATGATTGGTGTCATCTGTCATAACACTAGATAAAGATCCAAAAGGAACGTTTACACAAGTATACATAGATTCATATAAAACATAAGTTATTAAAACATAAGCTAATTTAAACCCATAATCCCAATTGGAAACGTTTAAAAAGCCGATACACATTAATATTGCACATGGTATTGAAAATGCACGCATCCAAGGTATAAATTTTTTACCTGCCTTAGCTTTACGAGCATCTATTATAGCTCCTATTATAGGATCATTAATAGCATCCCAAACTTTTGTTATTAAAAGTATTGTCCCTACATGAATAGGATTAATTTTCAGAACTAATGTGTAAAATACAGTTAAAAACATAGCTCTAAATTGTTCTGTACAGCAGCAACCCAAATCCCCTAATGTGTAACCAATTTTGTCTTTCATTGAAAAATCTCTCATAACTTTCTCTCCCCCTATAATAAATAAAAATTAAGTTATTATTTAAATTAATAACACAATGTTTATTTGTGTTATTATTATCTCATATTGTAGAATAGAATTATATTCAAAAATTGATATATTAATTCCAAAAATTGATGTGTTAATTCCAAAAATTATATATTAATCTAATAAAAATCGATATAATAAATGTTTATTTTATATAAGGAGTATTTTATGTCTAAAAAAAAAGATTATTTTATGTATGAACTTAAATTAAATAAGGAAAAAAGTAAAATCATAAAATCAGATAAATATTATAAAATATTATTTATCTTTTCAGGAAGATGCCATATCAAATTTAATAATAAAATAAATAAATGTGGTACAGATAGTATTATTTTGATACGTCCTAATAATAACATTGAAATAGAGTTAAAAGCCTATACTCCTCTTGTAATATATGAATTAGAAATCACAGAAAAGTTACTAAATACTTTATCAGAAGAAGAAGTTAATTTAGCTGAAAGTTTTAATACTGTACCTTTTGAATGTGCAATAATAGATGCCAATGCAGAAACTACTATGTTAATAAAAAATATATTAAAAAAGCTTATTTACATGAAACAAGAACCTTATAGATTTGCTGATAACCTATATATTAAAAGCATGATAACAATAGTCTTAATTTTAACATTAAGATCATGTATAAATTCAGAATCAAAACAAAAAATTAAAAGAAATAAACAATTTTTAATTGATGATATTTTTATATATATAAATAATAATATTACAGAGGAAATTTCTCTTAATAATCTTGAAAAAAAGTTTTATGTTAGTAAATTTCATATATCTAGAGAGTTTAAAAAAGCTACTGGATTAACAGTACACCGTTATATAGTGAAAGCCAAACTAGATTTTTGTAAAAAACTTATAGAAGAAGGAAAACCTATAGTAGATGTTGCACACATTTGTGGATTAGGAAGTTATAATAATTTATTCCGTGCTTTTAAAAGAGAATTTGGGATTACACCAAAAGAATATTATAATCAAATTAAAAAAAGCAAATAAAATCAAACTCTAGCTTATTATACTTTCTTATATAGTAAAACCCCACCCTAACAATATAAAGCATGTTGTTTTGGTGGGGTTTTGCCTTAAGCTAAACATTATCTTTAAAAACCATAATTAATAATTCATTAAATTATATTAATTCTCTCTTTATAAAATTAACACTTTCATATAGACACCTTATTAAAATACAATCAAAACTTTCACCATCAATTTCATATCCATTTTTATGCAAAACAAAAAGGCATGTACCAAAACATATAAAAGAAACTTATTTTGATACACGCCTTTAAATCTCAATTAAATATAATAAAGCTTTAATTATATCATTCCCATAAGTTTAGGTATAAATAAACTTATCTCAGGTATAAATGTTACTAACATAAGTACTACTAATATTCCTCCATAGAATGGTAATAAATACTTTATTACTTCTTCTATACTAGTTTTACCTACCTTACATCCAATAAATAGAGTATTACCAACTGGTGGTGTAATATTTCCTATACACAAATTAAATATAAGCATTATACCAAACTGTACTGAATCCATACCAAAGTTTTTAGCTATAGGTAAAAATATAGGTGTAAATATTAATATAGCTGGTGTTAAATCCATAAATGTACCTACTATTAATAATACTAAATTCATTATTAATAATATTACAATTGGATTTGAAGATATTCCTAATAACAATTCAGTTATAGCATTTGGTATATTGGTAAATGCCATAACCCAAGACATTATTGATGATACTCCTATTAAGAAAATTATTATTCCTGTCATTTCTACTGTTTCTAATAATATTCTTGGTATATCTTTTAGCTTTATAGACTTATAGAAGAAAAATGATAATATGAATGAATATACAACAGCAACTGCAGCCCCCTCTGTAGCTGTGAATACTCCGCCTACTATACCACCTATTATTATAAATATTAATGCTAAACTTGGAAGTGCATCTATAAATATTTTAATAGCTTCTTTAAAAGTTATTGTATATTTAGATGAATACTTATATTTTTTTGCTAATATAAATGCAACTACCATTACAGATAATCCCCACAATATGCCAGGTATATATCCTGCCATAAATAGAGCTGCTACTGATGTCCCCCCACTTACTAATGAATATATTATAAGTGAATTACTTGGAGGTATTAGTAATCCAGTTGGTGCAGATGCTATATTAACTGCTGCGCTATAATTTTTATCATATCCTTCTGCTTTTTGAAGAGGGGCCATTGTACCACCTATTGCTGCAGCCGCCGCAACTGAAGATCCACTTACTGCCCCAAATAACATATTTCCAACTACATTTGTATGTGCCAATGAACCTGGTAACTTCCCGCTTAAAACCTTAGCGAAATTTACTAACCTTAAAGCTATACCACCACTATTCATTATAGTACCTGCTAGTACAAAAAATGGTATTGCAAGTAATGAAAAACTACTTATACCAGTAAATATTCTTTGTGCTCCAGTTAATACTGCTACATCCCATGATAATGTAGTTAATATACCAAATATAGACGATATTCCTATAGTTATAGATATTGGTATTCCTAATAAAAGTAATATTGGAAATACAATAGCTATAGCTGTACCTGCTTGAAATGCTAATTCCATACTCTTATCTCCCTCAGATTAATTATTATTTAATTACTTTAGTTGAATTTACCGAATTTCTTGTTAAACTAATTTTTAAATCAACTAAATTTAAAATATTATATATTATTGTTATTATTCCTGAAAATGGTAAAGCTAAGTATATATATCCCATTGGTATTCCTAGTGCAGGTGATATTTGCCCCATTGCCAAATTACTTATTTGAATTCCACCTAAAACTAAAACTAATGCTGAAAATATTAATATTACTACTTCTGTCATTACACTTAATATAAACTTAACTTTAGGACTTTTATTATCTAGTTTTTGTCTAAAAAATACCATAGTCATATGATCTTTTTTTCCAAATACATATGCTGACCCAAGCAAAGCCATCCATACAAATGAATATATTAATAAGTCCTCTGATATTGTACTTGGATTATTTAATAAATAACGAGTAATTATCTGCCAAGTACCTAAAACTACCATAAATCCTAGTAGTGCCATACATATAACTTCTATTGTCTTATTTAATATATTTCTTAATTTGTTCACCTTACTTCCTCCCTACTAGTATTTATTTGCTTTCTTTTTTTGATTTTTGTTGTATATTATCGTATAAAGTTTTTACTTCTGGATCTTTAGTCATTTCATCATGAAGAGGTAAAACTTTTTCCTTAAATGGTTCTAATTCTGGATAGTAAAATTGAACTCCCATTTCTTCTGATTGTTTTTTAGATTCTTCTACTTTTTCTTCCCATGCATCAACTTCAAATTTATTTATTTTATCAACTGCATCTAATATTATATTTCTATGTTCTTTACTTAAATTATCTAATAACTTAGCGTTCATTATTAATATATCTGGTATCATTGCATGCTGATTATATGAATAATACTTTGCAACTTCTCCATGCTTATTATTAGTTAATGCTAATTCATTATTTTCTGCACCATCTATCACCTTTTGTTGTAACGCCGTATAAACTTCACCAAAACTCATTGGAGTTGCAGACCCACCTAATAATTCCATCATTCTTATATTAGTTTGACTTTGTTGAACTCTTATCTTTTTACCTTTTAAATCTTCAGGCTTCATTATTGGTTTATCTGTGGTGTACATATTCCTTGACCCTGCATCAAACCAAGTAAGACCAACGAACCCAGATTCTCTAGTTGATTCATATATATCATTCATTATTTCATCATCATTCATTACAGCATGATAATGCTCTTTGCTATCAAATAGATATGGCAAGTTAAATACACTATAGGACTTATTAAAACTTTCTAATAAGCTTATACTTCCAACTGCTATATCAATAGCACCTGTTTGTGTAAGTTCTATAGCTTCACGTTGTCCTCCTAGTAATTCATTTGGATAAACTTGTATATCTATTTTATTATTAGTATTTGTTTCAACAATATTTTCAAATTCCTTAAGTGCTAGATGTATTGGATGTGACTCACCTTGATTATGAGCAACCCTCATTACTCTTACATCATCACTTTTAGTTCTTCCACAGCCAACTAAAGTTAAACTTATTGTAGCAACGACAAAAAGCGCTTTAATCTTTTTATTCATATATAAATCTCCCCCAGGATTATTTTTCAAATTTTAACTTATTATTTCCGAGCTCTTTAGATAACGTTTTCAAAATGTGATCTATAAATCCTTACTTTTATCTTAATATATTGTCTAGTTTAAATAACTTTTATATCACTTAAAAACACATCTTCCTTTAATGATTATGATAACTTAAATTTATCCCATATATTACTTTTATTTTATGTATAGTCACATTTAAATTATATTTGTTAGATTTATCTTATGTAATTTATACTAACTAAAAATTATTACTATATTAGAATATAGTAATTTCATTATAATGATTATGATATAATTCTTTTACTGTACATGCACCTATAGTAAACCTTTTCTCCTCTCCCTCACCACCTCCTTTTATACTAGTATACTAGCATATTTCTATTATCAATACAATAATTTTCCTATTTAAAAATAAAAATTATCTGTTAAGCAATTGTAAACTAAAACTGAATATCTAAAGAAATTAATAATTTAAGTCTACTTTATTAATATCATATATGTGACATACCGAAATAATCTTTACCCTAGACAAGAAATTTTTCATTAAGCAATTAATTATATACAAATAAAAAAACCACAAAAATCAAAGCATATGATTTTCGTGGTTTTTATGGTGGAGGCGACGGGTGTCGAACCCGTGTCCGAAAGCAGACCAGTAAGACTTTCTACGAGTGTAGTCTTGTGTTTTAAAATTCCCTCAGAGAACGTCCACAGACAAACTTCCTCTTTGGTAAGCTTCATAAATTCCGTTCCTAGCTCAAAGCTTTGCTAGGCTCGGTTCCCCACTTTTAAATGACACCCTTACTCTCAACCGTGGGCAATTGAGGAAGGATGAGCAGCGCTAAATTAAGCTGCTAATGCAAAATTATCTTCTGCGTTTATCTTTAATGCATACTTTATTATCGAGGCACCATGCTTCCCTCGACTCGCTTATCAAACCCATCTTACCCCCGTCGAAGCCAAAACGCCCCCATGTATGAGATAATAATATGGTCTAAACGCTAAAAATTCCATATTCAATTTTTAAATTCAAAAGTTTTAATCAAACTTATGTTCTCATTATATATTAATTAATTAATTTAGTCAAGGGACATATATTTTTGTTTGTAAGAGATAAATTCCTTGACTAATTAATTAACTTTTAACATTCTAAAACAGACAATTTATATAATACCTAATTCTACTTAAAATATCAATGGTTAATTTTACCTAAATTAAAATTTCTTATCTTTTGCTTTCTTTAAGCTTAAAATGTTACTTTTTAGCCCTATTTAGCTAATAAAAATAATCTTAAAAAAATTATTTAAAGTAAACTTCTCCATCTTCTATCTTATCTATAGTAACTAGAGATTCAACTCTTATTCCTTTGTCTTCTAAGTGAGCTCTTCCGCTTTGGAATCCTTTTTCTATAACTATTCCTACTCCAACAACTTCTGCTCCAGCTTGTTTAACAACATCTATTAATCCAAAAACTGCACAGGCATTTGCTAAGAAATCATCAACTATAAGGATTTTTTCTCCTGGTTTTATGAATTTCTTATCAACAACAACATTGTATATTGTTTTTTTAGTAAATGAATAAACCTCTGAATTAAATACCTCTTCTCTCTTGTTTCTTGGTAATCTTTCTATTTTCTTACCAAAAACAACTGGTACATTATCAAAGTATTGAGCAGTTATTATTCCTAATCCTATTCCTGTTGATTCTATTGTAAGGATTTTGTCTATTTGATCATTTTTAAATCTATCTTTAAATTCTTTTCCTACTTCGTTAAAAAATTCTACATCCATTTGGTGATTTAAAAAAGAATCAACCATTAAAATATTATCTTCTGTAACTCTACCTTCTTTTTTTATCTTATCTTTTAATAGTTCCATTTGGTTACATCCTTTCTTACTATTAATTTATAGTATTAACTTCCTCTATTATATCATAATAGGAAAACCTATTGCTATCTAATTTTATTATACAGTATTCTTATTATTCATGTAATCCTTTTTAGTAATTCTTTATATAATAATAGTAGAAGAATATTTAGGAGAGATAAATATGACTTCATTTCAATCATTAATAATAATACTTATATGTATTTTATCCATAATTATAATTTTATATTTAATAGAGTCAGATAATTTTCTGCCAGAAAAACAAATAAGGAAATATGTCTCTCTAGGGAAATTTAAACATGCTCTTTATCTTTTAGACAAGTATTCAGAAAAATTAGATCCTCTATTTTTCTATAATAATAAAATTTTAGTACTATCAAAGCAAAAAGATTTTGATGCAGCCTATGAACTTTCCATAGAGGCAATAAAAAAGCTTAAAGAACCTAACTATGAGCTATACAATAATATTTCATTTGTATATTACAATCTAAAACTTTATCATAGAGCCATAGATTTTTCAGAAAGAGCCTTAAACTTAAATCCTATAGATACCTTTGCTTTAAACAATAAAGGCTTCTCTTATATTGAAATAGGGGAATACTCTAAAGCTGAGGAGTGTTTTGATAAAGCATTAGAATTTAATCCTTATTTTAAAAATGCCTTATCTGGAAAGGCATATTGCGCTTTTGAAAAGGGTGATTATCTTCTTGCTACTAAATATCTTCAAGATTTTGTTTCAATTGAAAAAAATAATGCCTCTGCCTATAAAAAATTAGGAGAATGTTACTTTCTTTTAAATGACTTAAAAAACAGTTCTAAAATGTACGAGAAATCCTTAGAAATAGACCAAGAAAATGATGCTTCTTATTGTGAATATGCAAATGTACTTCTTTGCTTAGGTCACTATGATAAAGCCCTAAACAATTTAAATAAGGCACTTGCCATATCACCCTATAACTTTATGGCCTTTTACTATAAAGCAAGAGCTTACTCCTTAAAGAAAGATTTTGATAATGCCTTTTATTATTTAGAAAGAGCCTTTAACTATTGTGATTCCTTAAAAGAAATAGCCCTTAAGGATGAAATGCTTACAAACTTAAAGTTTTTCTCAAAGTTTAGTCAGTTATTAGAGATTCATAATATACAAAACTAACTTTTAAAGTGAAAAGCTAAAAATTATTCTAATTAATTTTTTCATAGATTTAGAATCACTCTAAAAAACTCTTAAATCTTAAAAATTACACCTATTAATTTTAAAATTTTAAGAGTTAATATAAATTTATACTGATTAATTTTTTAACTATTAATTTTTAATTATACTTCCTTTTAAATTTCTACAGAAAAATATTATATAAGAAGTTTAAAATATGAGCCTTAATAATACTTAGTTTCTATCCTAACTTTATTAAGGCTCTAAATTCTATTTATAAACTACTAACTTTTATAAGGAACATTTACTCTTTTAGATTTATTTTAATCTCTAAAATAAATTTATAAACTACTCACTATAATTCTCTACACTTATACTTAAGAAAATACAGTCCTTGCTTTTATTAATAGCTTCTTTTATTTCCTCTGAATCCATGCCCATTCCTATAACATTACTACTAATTCCATTTCCTGAAGTTGCATAATAAAGACAAACTCTCTTTCCTTTTTCAAGCTCTAAATCATAATCACCAGCAAAATTAGCACTAAAATAGTCCTTTATATTTTCTTCAGCCTTGTAATTATGACGACTATAAACTCCATCTCCTCCTAAAAGACAATTTATCCTATTATCATCTTTAAAGTTTATTCCTAAGGTTATATTCTCTTTCCCCTTTTCATAGGTTTCACTTACACTTGTTAAAATAGGTTCATTTTTAACTTCTTTCCCCTCCTTATAAACCTCATAATTTAAATCAATCTTATAGCCCTTACCTTTAGAAATATTTTTCACCTTATAGAAAAAAACTCTATTGTCAGTTAAACTTAAAATCTGCTCCTCTTTTTCTGAAAGCGGCTCAAAACTTACCTTTACAACATCCTTTTTAGAAAGCTCTCCACATCCCACAAACAAGACTACTGGAATCATAGCTAAAATTACCCCTTTTAAAACTCTCATTAAAACACCCCTATATTAATTTTTATATTATAATTTACAAATCCCTATTTATATTAATTACATTAATTGTAACTATTTTTTATATTATATGATAAAATCCTAACCCAGTATTTTAAAATTTATTCTTACTTAAAGTCTTTTATATTTTTAATTTTCAAGTTTTTCCTAAGGCACTAACTATTTTTAATTTATAAATACTACCTCCTTTTAATTTGTAGTTTCCTAAATTACTACCATTCTAAACTTTAACCTCATTCCCCCTTATAAATTTCTCCTTTACATAAGTTAATAAAAACATATAGAACCTAATTTAATATAAAACTTTATAAATTAATTAAGAAGCAAAAGTTCCTTGATTTAAATATAAAAAAGGTACTTAAAAGATAAAGTTTTTAAATTAAAATAATAACTTTTTCTTCTAAGCACCTTCTAGAAAAGAATCTAATATCTATTTCTTTCCTTAAGTTGTCTATCCATCTCTCTCTTATGAGCCTTTTCAAGCATTGTATCTCTCTTGTCGTAGTTTTTCTTACCTCTACAAACTCCTAAGTTAACCTTAACTCTTCCATTCTTTAAATATAAAGAAAGTGGTATTAAAGCAACCCCTTGTTGTTGAACTATTCCTATTAATCTTTGAATTTCACTTTTATGAAGAAGTAATTTTCTTTTTCTTAAAGGATCAACATTAAAAATGTTTCCTTGCTCATAAGGACTTATATGCATGTTATTTATAAATATCTCTCCATTATTTATATCTGCATAACAATCCTTTAAGTTAACTCTTCCGTTTCTAATAGATTTAACCTCTGTCCCAACTAAAGCTATACCTGCTTCCATAGCCTCATCAACAAAGTAATCATGTCTAGCTTTCCTATTCTCTGCTAATGTCTTATTGTCTTTTCTCTTTGCCATACTTCTCACCTACTATGGTTATATTAAAAGCAATTTTACTTACCCAAAGCAAAATGCCTCTTATTTCTTTTCTTTGCTTATTATTTTAACATATTTACTATTTAAATGTAAATTCACAAAACTATACTTATTAACCTTAAGCTAATAAGCCCCTATATCCTCCCCATAAAACCATAAAATCTTCAAATCACGTTATCATATCCCTCTATACTTTTCCATATAAAAAGTTTCAAATCACCTTACGCTTTAACTAAATAACTATTAAACATACTAATTTTCTATGTGAATTATTCTAATATTTAATAAGCTAATAAATATTCTAATTTTAGATTTTATCCTATTATACAAACTTATCTCTTAAGAGCCTTTAATTATATAAAGATATTAATAAAACTTACAAACAATATGAAGAGAATATCTAGATAAGCTTTACAATTTAAATAGTAATTTTAAAAAGCTCCTATATAAAATAAAACTAAATTACTTTTTATATAGCTACTCCTATTATATTAAATACTAAGTTCATTAATTTAATAAAAAGATATTAATAAAACTTATAGATAGAATATAGAGAATATCTACATGAATTTTAGAATTTAAGTAGTCACGTAAAGTAAGTTACGTTAATAAACCTGAATGTCCGAAGCGCAGCAAGTTTTCAGGTTTTAGTAACTTACTTGGAGTGACTACTATAAATTCTTAATGAAATGTAGTAATTCTCGAAATCTATCTATAAGTTTTTCTATCTTCCTATTATTAAAGCTCTTCCTCAGAAGTTTCTTCTCTTGGCTCTATTATTTCAACCTTTCCCTCTGCTTCAAGCTCTTTTTTTACTTCATCAAGTAAATTCTCTCTCTCTTCAGTTTCAGCTTCCTTTTCCTCAATAGTGTACTTATCCTCAACTATTTCAAAATAAACTTCTCTAGTATCCATTTCTACTCTTGAGCAAAGAACCTTAACCTTTTCTCCAAGTTTATAAACCTTCTTAGTTCTTTCACCTATTAATTGAAGGTTTTCCTCATCATAGATGTAATAATCATCTCTAAAACTTGTTACATGAACAAGACCTTCTATGGTATTTGGAAGTTCAACAAAGGCTCCAAATCCAGTAACTGAAGAAATAATACCATCAAATATTTCTCCAATTCTATCTTTCATATATTCAGCTTTCTTAAGATCATTTGTTTCTCTTTCAGCTTCTTGAGCTATTCTTTCCATTTCTGAAGATTGCTTAGAGGCAGAGTCAACAATACTCAAAAGTCTCTTAGCTCTCTTAGGATCAATCTTCTTATTTATATATTCTTTTATTATTCTATGAATTTGTAAGTCTGGATATCTTCTAATTGGTGAAGTAAAGTGACAGTAGTATTCAGCTGCTAATCCAAAGTGACCTGCACAGTCTGGAGAATATCTAGCTTGCATCATACTTCTTAAAAGTAATGTGTTTATTACCATCTCTTCATTTTTGCCCTTAACTTCTTCAACAACCTTTTGTAAATCTCTAGGCTCAATAAGTTCTCCAAAATTAAATGAATATCCTAAGCTATATGCAAAGTTTTTAAATCTTTGAAGTTTTTCATTATCTGGCTCCTCATGTATTCTATATACAAAAGGTATTTCAGCCTTATTCATATATTCTGCTATAGTTTCATTACATACTAGCATAAATTCTTCTATGATTCTGTTTGCTATAGCTCTTTCATATGGTTTTATATCTATTGGCTTTCCTTTTTCATCTAAGATTATTTTGCTCTCTGCAAATTCAAAGTCAATAGCTCCTCTTCCCATTCTTCTCTTATTTAAGATTTTACATAACTCTTCCATAGCCTTAAAGTCATCTACTAAATCTTTATATCTTTCAATTAACTCTTGGTCATTATCTCTTAAAATCTTAGTTACATCAGTGTATGTCATTCTCTCATTAGTTTTAATTACACTTTCATGTATTGAATGATTAACCACATTTCCTTTATGATCTATTTCCATAAAGCAAGTTAAGGCAAGTCTGTCTACCTGTGGATTTAATGAGCATATTCCATTTGATAACTTTTTAGGAAGCATAGGAATAACTCTATCAACTAAATAAACAGAAGTAGCTCTTTTAAAGGCCTCTTTATCTAAAGGATTATTTTCTTTTACATAGTGAGTTACGTCTGCAATGTGAACTCCTAATTTATAGTTTCCATTTGGAAGTCTTTCTATAGATACAGCGTCATCTAAGTCCTTAGCATCTTCACCATCTATAGTAACCATTTTTACATCTCTTAAGTCTGTTCTTCTCTTAATTTCTGACTCTGGGATTTCCTCTGAAATTTCTTCTGCAAAGGCTAAAACTTGTGGAGGGAATTCTTCTGGAAGAGCATATTTCTTAATTACAGTTATAATATCTAAACCTAAATCTCCTCTGTTTCCTAGTATTTCTACTACTACTCCTTCTGGATTCTTTCTTCTACCATCTGGCCACTTAGTTATTTCAACAACAACTACATTGCCTTTTTTGGCTCCATTTCTATCTTTCTTAGATATGAATATATCATTTTGAATTCTTTGATCCTGTGGAAGTACAAATCCAAAACTCTTATTATCTTCATATATTCCTATTACCTTTGTGTTAACTCTCTCAGTTATTCTTACTATTTCACCTTCACGTCTTTTGCCTTCTTGGCTTTCCTTTACAACCTTACCTAATACTCTATCTCCGTTCATAGCGCCATTTAAAGCATTCTTAGGTATAAATACATCTGTTACACCTTCTTCATCTGGTATTAAGAAACCAAAGCCTTTTTGATGTATTTGGATTTTTCCAGGTATTAAACCTACTTTATCTATTAAGCCAAATCTATCTTCCTCATCTCTAGCTATTAAGCCCTCTGCCTCTAATGCCTTAAAAACTTTTTTAAATTGTTTATATTCAGCTTTATTTATGTTAAATATCTTTGATAATTCTAACATTGTCATTGGTCTGTATGCTTCTTCTTTCATAAGACCTAAAATTATATCTTTTATTTTCATGCTTTTTCCTCCGTTCTATATATAGATTTAAATGCAACTTTTATATTTTAGCTCAAAGCCTGTTTCTCTTAAATTCTAATGGATTAACTCACCTAATTATCTAAGATACTGCCAGGAAACATTGATTTATCATCCTACTAATATGATATGTTTAAATTCTCTCTTTGATTAAGGAAATTCAATCCAATATTAATCTAAAACCATTCTTGTAAAATGTTAAATATGAATTTTTAATCAATCCAATATAATTTAAAAGCCACCCTAATTATATGGGTGGCCAAAAAATAACTATTTAACTAAATTTATAGCTAATGTATTTATAGCGAATAATACAGATGCAAAGATAGTAACTTTTATAAGTCTAGCTTCTCTTGTTCTACCTTTATTTCTTGAGAAGAAGCTATCTTGACTTCCTTGGATTAATCCACTTAAGGCATCTGCTTTACTTGGTTGCATCATTATTGAAACCAAAATTACTATAGCTAAAATAGTTTGGACCACTACTAAAATTGTGTTCATAAGAAAACCTCCTAAGCTTTGTATAGTTGCATAATTCCATGCAATTATCATATCACACCAATGAAAAATTTACAATATTTATATCCTTGTCCATCACACTTTTATAAAACAATGCATATTATATAGTTTGACTATTTTCTTTTATATATTTTCCCCATCTTTCTGTGATTATATAATTTATCTAAATTTCTATCCTCTTATACTATAAGAGGCTCTTCTTAGAGACTTTTCTACAATTCTATATAATACTAGTCCTATAACAGTATTTAAAGCAACTGAAGGCACTACAACAGTTAAAAATAGTATTGAAAAGCTTGCTGGAAGTCCTACAATTATTTTAGCAGTTCCTAAAAATAAAATTCCACTTACTAAAGTTCCTAAAGGTAAAACAATTGCCATTAATATATTATTTCTCTTTTCTACTGATAATCTTCCTAATATATTAGATTTTTTTATTAAAGCTATAAATAAAAATACTATAAGGACAGTAAAGATCTTATCTACTACGTTAGGTAATTGCCCACCTGGAAACTTAGTTGTCATTGCTGTAAATATGCCCATTAAAGTTCCTGAAACCATAGTTATCTTAAAGTTATCATTTAATATAATTATTATAAATAACATAGTCAGGGCAAAGTCTGGTTGCATTGGCAATCCTAAAACTGGTGTTATTTGATGTAATATCACTCCTATGGCTAATAATAAAGCATTTATTGTTATAAGTTTTGTATTATTTCTTACGTTCATTTTAAAATCCTCCTAATAATCTATTTTCTCCTCAAGGTAGTTTTTAACTTTAAATTTTCTATATTATTTTCATATTGATTTTTTAAACTTCATTTCATAATTAACTCCCCTCTATCAGATTCAAACTCAATGATCCTAATTAATAGGGTCATAAATCCCTTCACTAAGACTAAAACATAATATTTATTAGATTATAGTAATAAAATAATAAATAGATTTATTACTTTTTAAAGCTTTCTATTTATATGAAACTATGTTTACTTATCTAAAGAACATTTAAAAATCAAAACTATTTTTAAACTTACCTGTATATTCTTAGTTCTATAAGATTTTACTCTTTAGCTAAATATAAGTTTTTAATTTTAAATAAATATAAGTTTTTCCCCTTTAGCTAAATGTAAGCTTTTTCTTTTTAGCTAAAAGTATAAACTTTACCATTCAGCTAAATATAGGGTGTTACTCCTTAGCCAAATAATTTCTAGTTTTATTTGTAACAAATAAAAAAACTCCGCCCTAAAAATAGGACGAAGTTGAATCCGCGATACCACCTAATTTATATTAGTATTGTATTTTAATTATAACTAAATAGACCTAGCTAGGGTTTTAAACTTAAAATACTTACTAATATCTCTCATTTTCAAGTACTAACATACTCTATCTGCTATAAGGTGCAGCACACCATTCCACTACTTTCTCTTAAAGAGATTTCATTTTATTCCTCCAAGGTCCATTCACCAAACTCTTTCTTGCCAAATTTCCACCACCATTGACTCTCTTTATTGAAACTAAGTTTAACTACTTACTCCTCTTCAAAGGATTATTTCATATTTTCTTTTTTCCTATATTACTTTATTAATGTATTATTTTCAATAGTTAAAATTATTTTATCGTTTTTTATTATTATATAATATACAATTACTAAATGTTACTTCCCTTTTGTTATAGCCTCTATTTAAAATAAAAAATTCAATTTTCTTTTTATTTATTAAAGCTATTTATTTTTTATACAAACCTTTTATTATTTTTACTTTTACTTTTTTACTCTTTTATTTATTATCATTTACTAGTATATTATTTAAGAATAATTACTATATAAG
>OGSJ01000095.1_pt1 | contig 92209 bp, 84 predicted proteins | sample 1573851 | NCBI WGS metagenome assembly OGSJ01 (sample SAMN03295846, study PRJEB24534) | human gut metagenome | isolation source: fecal sample 6 from infant 6 | host: Homo sapiens | place: USA: Pittsburgh, PA | collected 2014-07 | reverse complement strand
CAAGCCAACTTGTCGTCAAAATCGGTGTTGCAAAAACGGGAGTGACCATAGATTCCGTTTTAACGGTGCCTGGCGTTATGGGCTCAAGCATGGTTTAACCCTTAATCTGGAGGATTCGCTTGGGCATGAATCCCGTGGTCGTGACATCACCGAGGGTTTTCTACCGAGTCAATTTGAGCAATATGGGATTAAATCCCCGCTGACGACAAATTTTATCAATAGTGAATTGCGCTACAGCTACGGTGCGCCTGATGGTCGCGGCAAAGCGGAACTGGCGTTGTTATACAAAAAACTGACTTTCGGTAACACTTCTGATGTTCGGGACAGCAGTGAAGACTTCTACAATTATATTCAGGAACAGGAATGGCATGAAAATAGCCTGATAGCGGAAGTTTTTGACCAATACTCATCCAGAACGCGCTTTCGCTATAGTTTTATTACTAACCAGCGTCGCTATGATAACAACTCAGAAAAAGACACGAATGAGTACTATTTGCTGTATGGCCTGAAGTCGCAGTTGACGGGGAAAACCAATGTCGACATGAATATTTCATGGCTGTATAAAACATTTGAAAACAACGCAAACTCGCATGATTTTAATGGTCTAAACTGGGACATAAAAGCGGAGTGGAAGCCATTACAACAATCTGTTTTCACGGCTCACTCTGCGCAAAGCATTAAAGACCCATCGGAAGTTGGTGGATATATTTTAGTGACCCAGTATGGTCTTTCTTACCAGCATTTCTGGTTAGGCACTCGTTTTTCTACTTTATTGGACTACTCATTCACTTCGGAAGACTATAAAAAACAGAACAAGGATCGACATGATAAAGATGGTGTGTTTAGCGTAACCATGAGCTATGACTATACGCCGTCGGTTAATTTTGAGATTAAATATCAGATAGATACATTAAATTCGAATAGGGATACTGACTCGTTTTATATCGGTCCCAACGACAATCAGGAAGTCATTAGAACGTTGGGTTATGATAATTCTATGATTATGCTTAAAGCTAAGGTTCAGATCTAAAATGAAAATAATAGAACTGTGCGCGGTTTTGCTTTTCAGTATCCTGTTGGTCGGATGCACAACGTCCAGCCCGCGATTAATGGACGATCCTGCTACTGTTCAGCAGGATTACCGACTTGGGGCGGGGGATACGGTCAATATCGCTGTTCATGGTCAACCCGATATGACGATGCGGTTTATTTTGGATAAGAGTGGGGAAATTAATTTCCCGTTTGTTGGTGCTCTTAAATTACAAGATAAAACCGTTGATCAAGTGACAAAAGAATTAACTCAACGCCTGACCGGAGATTATTTTACCACTCCGATGGTGACGGTGAGCATTGCCGAGTTCCGCAAATACTATGTTTCAGGCGAGGTGAAAAGTCCAAATGGCTTCGCCTATGAGCCAGGGCTTACCGTCGAGAAGTCTATTGCGCAGGCGGGTGGGTTTACAGACCGTGCGGACCGTCAAGATATCAACATTCGTCTGTCGGGTAGCAATCAGCTGCTTGAGAATGTCGATTTAACGCACTCTGTTCATCCAGGGGATGTCGTGATTATTGGCATGGGGTTCTTCTAACGATGAAACTATCTATAGTGGAAAACGGCAAAAAACGAGAAAGCAGTGTCGAATTCTCCCGCTTTGCCAAAGAGCTAAAAAAGAACGCCTGGAAAATCGCGCTGGCCGGTATCGTTGCTGGGGTCGTCGCGTATCCATTAATCAGCATGATGTCCTCAAAGTATGTTTCAACGGCGACGGTGCTGATTAAGGCGCAAGCTGATAACGTTTCTCCGTTTCCTCAGGTTGATGGTTTCGATTCAACGCGTAGTGGTTACTACGAAACACAATATGCGTTGATGCATTCACGTATTGTGCTGGAGAAAGCCGTACGTGATATGAAGCTGGATGAAAACCCGGAGTTTACCGGGGAAAAAGCCGGTGCTCGGGGGGCTGATAGCAATGAAAGTCGGCAACTGAGAATGGAACAGGCGCTGAAAACGCTGGCGAAAAATCTGAATGTCATTGGTATTCGTACGACGAACCTGGCGTCTATTACCTATGAATCAACGTCCCCACAGGTTGCGGCTGACATTGCGAATGGTGTCGCGCAGGCTTTCATCAACTACACGGTGGAGCAGAAGCGTCTGAAGGTGGAGAAAGCTCGTGAACTGAATTTTGAAAAAATGGAAGAGATTCAGACGTCGATAGCTAAGCAAAAAGACGAGATGGACAACTATCTGAAAAATGCCGGGCTGCTGACCTTCCGTGGAATCGATGGTTTTGAAACCGAGCAGTTAAGTATCGTAACCAATCGCCTGGCCGATGCAACTCAGCGTCGGGTTGCCGCTGAATCCGTCTATAACGAGGTGAACGGGGGAGGTAAGTCCATTGAGAGCGTTATCTCGCTGCCTTCGGTCTCTAATCATGCTCAGATCCAGGATTTGCGCATTGCGTTGATTCAGGCGCAACGAACGTTGTCCGAACAGCGTAAAGTCTACGGGCCAAAAAATCCCGCCATTTTAAAAGCAGAGGCCGATGTTCAGTCGATCCAAAACCAGACTGGACGAGTATTGGGTGAGCTGAAAGTCGGTTTACGCCAGCAATATCTGGCGGCGCTGGCGGACGAAAAAAACTATCAACAGCAGGTGACTGAGCAGAAAGAGCTCTTCCAGAAAATGGCGTCAAAACGGGATGCCTGGAACAGTCAAAAGCTGTCGTTAGATAAAATGGAAGACCTGTATAAATCGCTTTATCAACGTACTCAAGAGCTGTCGCTGTCCGGTGTGAATGCTGATGCGGTGTTATACGACCCTGCGGTACCCGCGTTAAAACCGGCGAAACCGAATAAATCTTTGCTGTTGCTGATGGTGGTCATGCTGGTGGTGGTGTTCAGCATCATGTATTTCATTGTTAAAGCGGCAATGGATAACTCAATCGGTACCCTCAGTCGCATGAAAAAACGGCTCAATGTTGCTCCGCTGGGTGAAATCCGTCGTTTTAGCGGAACCTCAGGGCGCGCGCAGGTGCGGGACATGATCATGAAGAACCCGCTGAATGCCGATATTGTGCACGGTATCCGTACCCGGATTATGCTGGATAATCGACCTTTACAGACGCTTGCCGTGGCGTCGACGGAGCACGGTGATGGGCGTTCTTTGTTGGCGAATCTGTTAGCTAACTCTTTTAGTTTCGACCAGAAAACACTGCTTATTGATGCGGATTTCTTTAACACTGACGGGCTCTCTTCTGAACTGGCGTCGGTAACATCCGCAGGTTTGGCGGAACTGTTGCGCGGGGAGGTTCAGCTTGAAAAGGCGCGGGTTACGCTCAGTGATCATCTCGATTTTATTCCGCACGGCAAGACAACCATCTCTTCTTTACTGATGCTGTCGTCGGGGCACGTTGAGCCCTTAATGCGTGAACTGAAATCGCACTATCAGCGCATTATTATTGATGTCGCTGCTGTGAATCAGAGTCAGGATGTTCAACTGATTAAACGCGCCGTTGATGGGGTGATTTTCATTGTGAAAGCCGGGACGGGGTCCGCCGGGCAAATCGCCAACGCGCTGGATAAGCTGGAAGAAAATAACGGCGTGGTAATTGGCGCGGTACTTAATGCGGTTGAAGAAAAAGATCTTGAGACGCAAGAAGGTCTGCGTTCACTGAACTTCAGTACCGATCAACTGATGACCACGCCAGGCCGCGTATGAGTCTACTGAAGAGCGCTTCCACGATAGCCGGTTCATCAGTCATCTCGCAGCTGATTGGTGCACTGTCTATTTGGTTGATTTCACACAAGTACGATATGGCTGAGGTGGGGCTTTATGCGCTAAACTACAGTATCGCCGTGGTGGGCGCTCAGGTATGTACCTTTGCATCACAGCTGTTAATTCCTAAACAGCAGGATGACGAACTGGTACAGAATGTTGTGTTTTGCCTGATCCAAAGCACGATCATTGCCTTACCTTACGCCGTGCTCACCGCGTGGCTGTTTCACCAGAACATCCTGTTTCTCTATTTGCTGACGTTGGCAACGGCGTGGGTTTTGATCTCGGAAAACCTGTCGCTACGCACGGCTAACTTTCGTTTTCTGATTTTCCAGCGTATTTCTGTTTCAGTGGTGGTATTACTTTCGGTTCTGGTTACGCATTATGTACAGCTGTTTTATTGGTCGTGGGCCTGCGCGACGATGGTGCTGACCATAAGCTGTATTTTGCATTCGTTTGATATTCGTTCGGTGGCAGCCAGACATCTGCGACCCGCCAGTAATTGGCATTTTTTCAAACAGAATATTCATCACATTACCAAAGTGGGCAGTGCGGAAGTGCTGGCGATGGCCAGCAGCAATTTGCCGATTATGCTGATTAACTTTTGGTTCTCGGCGCTGACGGCGGGTTATTTTTCCGTGGTTAGCCGCTTTTGCCTGGCACCGGTGGTGATCATCGGCAACGCGGTACGCAATACTATTTTTTCCAAGTGGTCTATCGACTTCAGAAATAATACCTTTAACTATCAGGAATATACCAAGGTACGTATGCTATTGCTGGTACTAGGGGTTATCTGTACCCTTGGGGTTTTTATTTTCTATCCGATTGTGATGCGCCTCGGTTTTAGCGAAGACTGGATTAACTCCATTGAGACGTCGCGCTACATGTTGCCCTATTTATTCCCTGCGCTGGCGATAAGCCCTCTGACGGTGATAGAACTTATTTTTGGTTCCCATCGCTATTTTCTGCGTATCCAACTGGAACAGCTGGCGATTGTACTATTCGCTTTTGTCGTGACGCCCTATTTTTATAAAGATTATGCAACGTCGGTCATCTTGTTTTCTTCACTGACATTTATTCGCTACGCCTTCATTTATCTGAAAATGAATAAGCGAGCCAATCTCCTGAAAGACAAGCCGGTGATAATATGACACTGAATACCGGATACTATTTACAGGTTTATACTTTTGTCACGCTGATCCTGTGTGGCTTGGTGCAATACTTTACCGGTATGCAGTCAGTGCTGTGGATACCTTTTTTCCTCACCTTATTGATGGTGGGATTATTGGTGATGCAGACGCGTGATGGCTCGCTGCAACTGGATGCGCAGGAGACGATTGTTCTGGCGTTGTATTTCTCGTTCCTGGTACTGGCTGGGACATCGACGTTGATTCAGGGCGGGATCACCGTCGCGATTGTGGCATTTAAAAACGAAATTGCATTGTCGCTGGTGATGATCTGTTTGCTGCTAGGGTTTTGCCGGGAGTCGCAGATTTATCGTGTAACACGCTATCTGTACTGGATTTTTTACGCGCAGATCCCGGTAATGATTTATCAGGTTTTACTGGTCGTTCCTCAGCGCGTTGCGGTGCGCGGCGAAGATGAGAAATGGGACTCCGTGGTTGGCACGTTTGGCGGTGACCCCATGGGGGGCGGGAATACTGCCGCAATGGGGCTGTTTTGCCTGTTAATTATGTTGTTAAAAGTCTCCGAATATAAGCATGGGCTCACCACGTTCAAATCCATGGCGCTGCATATTGTTCTCGGTATCGGGTTATGCATAATTGGTGAAGTGAAGTTTGTCATCCTGCTATCGCCAATATTCCTGGCGTGGGTGTGGCTCTCACCGAGCTACGTCAAAGACGTTAGTAAGGTTAATCTGAAGACGTTATTGGTTATTGTGGCGGGAATGCTGTTGCTCATTAGCCTGTCGATTGTGATCCTCGCGTACTATTATTCTACGGCGTTCGGTGGCGATCCATCGAAAAGCTCGTTAAGTATTTTTATCGACTCCTTAAGCTATATCTTTGATCCAAACTACATTATGTCTACCGGTGAATTAGGGCGCTTTACGACGTTCCTGTTCTGGTTGAAAAATAACGATCTGTGGGGGCTTTCAGGAACGTTATTTGGCTACGGACTCAACGCCACTAACAGTGGTAGTACGGTGTCGCCGGGATTTTTGAATATTATCTACAACTTAATTCTCGACTCGACTTCCCTGAGTATGCTGCTGTGGGAAGTGGGGGCGATTGGTACATTACTCTTTGTTAGCTTATTCATTTATATCCTGAAAGTTTGTCAACCAAAGCCATTACTGAGACTTGAACAACTGGACCAGCAGGATCTCCAGTTGCTGAGTTTTGCACCGGCGTTTAACGCTTTTGCTATCAGTTGCTTAATTAGCTTACCTTACAGCCAGATACTGATGATTACACCGATGTTACAATTCCTGTTCTATTTATCACTAGGGGCAAGTTTAGTGATTCGTCGAACCGTCCTTCGCTGCGTAGGGTAATTGTATGGACCAAAAACCGTTTATTTCAGTGAGCATTAAAACACTCAATGAATCTGAATGTATTGAGAAGACGATTGACAGCATCCGTAAGCAGCTTATTGACTATCCACATAAAATTATTGTGGCAGATAGTCTCTCAACGGATAACACCCAACAGCTTGCGATCGATAAAGGGGTGACCGTAGTGTCCTTAACTGACCCTGGCGATCGCTGTTGTGGCGTCGGGCACCAGTTAGGTTATCTGTATAGTGAAGGGGAATATCTGTTGTTGATGGACGGCGACATGGAGCTGGAAGAAGGATTTGTGGATCAGGCCGTCGCCTTTTTGCAGGCTGAACCAGAATATGCAGGCGTTGCGGGAACCGTTGAAATGGATGATGCCGTTAACTATGAATTTAAGTCTCGTAAGCAACGCATTAATAAAATATATCCGCTCGGGGATAGTGACCATTTAGGCGGTGGTGGATTATATCGTCGCTCTGCGATTGAGAAAGTTGGTTATCTGACTAATCGTAATTTGCACGCGTATGAAGAGGCTGAGCTGGGTCTGCGTTTAATCGAAGCGGGCTATAAACTGCGGCGTCTGGATATTCCTTATTTTATTCATACTTCGCATACCATGCCGACCTTTCAGATGCTCAAGCACCGTTGGAAAAGCGGATACTATCAGGCCCCTGGCGAGCTTTTACGTTGTGCCTGGGGAAAACCTTATTTCGGCAAAGCGTTAAAAATGGTCAGGAACGAGGCGATTTTTTCTGTTTACTTGATTGGCTTGTTCATTGCGGCGGTGACCTTCAATCTTGAACTTTTCGACATTGCATTTCTGCCCTTACTTGCATTTATTGTCCTGAAAACCGTACAGAATCGATCGTTATTAAACGGCCTGCAAAGCGTAATGAACCTGGCCGTGCTTTCTGCCGGGCTGGTTAAAGGGTTGACTAAACCAGTACGCGATCCGTTGACTCCACCTAACAGTAAAATCATTCATGAATAACCGGGGCAGGCGCCATGAAAGTATTATTAGTTAACAAGTTTTTTTTCGTTAAAGGCGGCGCGGAAACGGTTTATTTTCAAGAGCGCGATATGCTGAAACAGGCCGGAGTGCAGGTTATTGATTTCTCTATGCATCATGATAATAATTTCCCCTCGGACTATGCGGATTATTTCGTCAGCAATGTGGACTACCACAAAGAGAGCAATCTGCTGGGCGGTATCAAAACGGCGGTTAACTTTATTCATAATTCGCAGGCCTGCAAAAAAATGCTGGCGCTATTAGAAAAAGAGCGTCCGGATATTGTCCACTTTCACAACATCTACCATCAGTTAACACCGGCGTTGATTAAAGTTGCGCGTAATTTTGGCTGCAAAACGGTGCTGACTGCGCATGACTATAAGATTGTGTGCCCCTCGTATTCCATGCTGCGCGACGGCAAAGTGTGCGATTCCTGTATTACCGGGACGGTTTTCAATGCCTTCAGGTATCGTTGCCAGGAAGGTTCAGCCTCAAAAAGCTTACTGCTCTCCCTGGAGGCAACCTGGCAGTATATTGCACAAAACTATCAGGCGCTGGATGTGATTATTTCACCGAGTGTTTTTTTACGAGGTATCCTGCTGCGCACGCTGCCAAATTCGCGCATTGATGTCATCGTCAATGGCGTTGATGACAGTCGTCCCCTGGCTGAAGTAAGCGATGAGGGCTATATGCTGTACTTTGGCCGTCTGAGCCGTGAAAAGGGCGTGGCAACGTTGTTGGAAGCGCATAAAAAAATGCAGAACAGCGCGCCGCTGAAAGTTGTGGGGCACGGTCCGTTGCATGATGAATTAGCCGCCAAATACCCTGATGTTGAATTTTTAGGTTATGTGCAACAAGGAGAAGCCCTCGACAAGCTTATTAAGCATGCGCGAGCGGTGATCCTTCCTTCTGAATGCTATGAAAACTGTTCTATGGCGATATTGGAAGCGATGTCTTTAGGCAAGCCGGTTATTGGATCGCGCATTGGCGGCATCCCGGAACAAATTCGTGACGGTATCGAAGGGATTTTATTCGAACCAGGCAATGCGCAGGAGTTGGCAAATGCGATGGACGCCTTGGCTGACTCGCAAGAGAAGGCGCGGAATATGGGCTTACATGGCCGTGCGCGGTTGAGTGAAAAATATGCGCTCAGTAAACATATGGATACCTTACAGGCGTTGTATAAAGAACTGCTGAGCAGGCCATAGAATGAGTAAAAAAATAACGGTTTTTGGAACGCGTGGTATTCCCGATGTATTGGGCGGTGTGGAGACACACTGTCAGAATCTTTATCCTGCCATTAAGCAGCAGTTCGACGCGGATATTTGCGTGATTGCTCGCTCGCCATATGTAAATTACAAACGTTCGGTCTATAAAAAAGTCGAAACCTACGCGCTGTGGGCACCCAAAAAGCGCTCGCTGGAAGCTATTGTCCATTCCGTTTTAGCGGCGTTTAGGACACGTATCGACCATTCGGATATTGTGCATGTCCATGCTATCGGCCCTGGCCTTGTGATCCCACTCTTACGCGTGATGGGTAAGAAGGTGGTTTTCACCCACCACGGACCTGATTACGATCGTCAGAAATGGGGTTTCGTTGCAAAAAAAATATTGCTGCTGGGCGAACGTTGGGCGGTGAGATATGCCAACGAGGTGATTGTGATTTCTGAAGTTATTAATCAACTGATCCAGAAAAAACATGGTCGCTATGATGCGCATTTAATTCACAATGGCGTAAATGAGCCGCGGTTGTTATCAGAGCTCACCATCGACAATACGCTCTCCCGCTTTGGGCTGCAGCCGAAAAATTATCTCGTTGTGGTTGGGCGGTTTGTGGAAGAAAAAGGAATGCATGATGCCATTGCCGCCTATCAACACAGTGGTTTGACCATGCCGTTAGTGTTAATTGGTGATGCGGATCATCCAACCGAATACAGCATTCGCCTCAAAAAGCTTGCCGCCGACACGCCTGGTGTCGTGATGACCGGTTTCTTACGTGGTGATGAGCTGCAGGCGGTGTTTTCGCAGGCCAGGCTATTTGTGATGCCTTCATACCATGAAGGATTGCCCATTGCGCTGCTGGAGGCAATGTCATTTTCTCTTCCGGCCGTCGTCAGTGATATTCCTGCTAACCTTGAAGTTCAACTGCCTGCCGAGACCTATTTTAAGGTGGGAGATGTAACCGATCTGGCCGAAAAATTAGGCCAAGGGGTAACAGCAAATAGCGTGGACTATCGTGTATATTTGCAAAACTACAATTGGCATGAAATCGCCAAAAAGACGGTTAACGTCTATCACTCAATTGATAAAGATATAGGTTAATTTTGACCAGTCCTCAAAATCGTCCCCCCGTCATCGAACGATTTTATACTCATCTTGATGAGACGATTGCGCAGGGGTTGACCCCTGAACAAAAAGAAGGGGTGGAAAATGCGATCCTGGCCTCGACGCTGGCTTCGCGGCATCAGATCGATATTCGAAGAAGCTTTCCCTTTTTCAGTAAGCGTTATTATCTGGTTTTTTTGTTTGGCAGAGATTTACGCCGCCAGCACCGCCAGGAATCGACCCTGTCGAGAATGTTGCTCACTTTTTTGCTGCTGATTGCCGTGCTGTTCGTCACCTGCTGCGTATTGTTGACGCTGTATATGATCAAATCCGCGTTAGGTATTGATGTGTTCCAAAATTTTCACGTAGGTATCTGGGATTGGTGGTTAAGTCTGAAAAACCACTAGCGTTAACAAACCTGTGGAGGCATTACTGCGATGAAGTGTAAATGGGTTTCTGCGCTGTTGTTAATGTCCTTTCCGTTAACGGTCATCTCCGCATTAACGACCGTAACCCCCAAAGCATTAACTGGCCCGCTGACCAATCCGGGGATTGGCGTGGCAAGTTTTCATCAGGGATATGGTGAAACGCTGGGGCTGGCGGACTATCCCAATACCGGATTTGAATACGACCGTTTTTACTGGCGGGACCTGGAGCCAGTCGAAGGCCAGTATAATTTTGCGTTGGTGGATGATGCCTTCAAATACGCGGCGGCACATCGTCCAGCAATGAATGTCGGGCTACGATTTATGGTACTGGCAGAGCCGGAAAGCGGCTCGCAAATTCCTGACTGGCTGATTAAAAAAGGCGTGAAAGGTACCTGGACGCCGGATAAAAAGACATTTGCCCCGGATTTAGACGATCCTCTGTTCATTCAATACAGCCAGCGTCTGTTGAACGCATTTGGTAAGCGCTACGATGGTAATGAGAATCTCGCGTTTGTTGATATTGGCATGGTGGGATCATGGGGAGAATGGCATAACAGCAACTTCCCGAACCTGAAGCCATTACTGGAGCGATACACCACGGCGCAACTGGATCGCTACGTCGCGATGCACTTTTCTGCTTTTCCGGTGACGCCAAAAACCATGCTGATAAGCGGCGGACAAAGTCTGGCGAATGCGGTGGAGCGTGGGGCAGGATGGCGTGCGGACTGTTGGGGGGACCTGCGCGTATTTTCGGACTCCTGGAACCATATGACTGATGATTACCCGCAGCGATTGCTGGCTGCGCAGCAGAGTTATTCAGGGTTCAACGACGCCTGGAAACGTGCGCCGGTCAGTCTGGAAATCTGTTCATATATGCAAGACTGGAAGAATACTTTTCATTATACGCGTGCCGAAGTGCAGGGTATTTTTGACTGGGCGGTCAAACAGCACGCCAGTACCATTAACCTGAAATCGAGAGCGATACCCAGCGACTATCGACCGATTGTCGACGATGCGCTGACCAAATTAGGCTATCGATTTCGCCTGGCGTCCATGAGCCATGAGTCTGTGTGGGACAGCGGACAAACGCTGACATTGAACAGTACCTGGTACAATGAGGGTGTCGCTCCGATTTATCTGCCTTATATGCTGGCATTCCGTGTTGTGGATAATGCTAATAAGGTGGTGGCACAGGGGAATTCCGCGGAGGATATTCGCCGCTGGCTCCCCGGTAAGTATCAGGTCAGTTATGCGTTATCTATGCCAGGTCGACTGGCAAAAGGGCAGTACGCGATTGAGGTTGCGATGTTGGATAAGTCGGGTGCGGCGAGAATTAACTTTGCCAACGAAGGGAAGCAGAGCAGTGGCTGGTATCGCGTATCAACGATTACTGCACGCTAGCCCCTTACGGCAACGAGCCTGACCGTCAGGCTCGTTACAGGGCATATCAGATGTTATAACCATTCGGGTTATTTTTTTGCCAGTTCCAGGTGTCACGCATCATTTCATCAAGATTGTAGACCGCCTTCCAACCGAGCTCTTTGTATGCCAGTGACGGGTCAGACCAACATTCGGCAATGTCTCCGGGTCTTCTGGCGACAAACTGATAATGAATTTTGGTCTGCGCCGCTTTCTCAAACGCCTTAATCAGATCAATCACGGAATAACCGACCCCGGTACCGAGATTAATCACCTTGTAGGCAGCGCCTTTGTTCTGGCAATCAAGCGCGGCTAAATGACCAGTCGCCAGATCCATGACGTGAATATAATCACGCACGCCGGTTCCGTCAGGGGTTGGATAGTCATTACCATACACCGATACGGTTTTAAGCTTACCAATCGCGACCTGGGAGATGTATGGCACCAGGTTGTTAGGGATACCGTTAGGATCTTCACCAATGCGACCCGATGGATGGGCGCCGACCGGGTTGAAATAGCGCAGGCAGGTAATGCGGAAATCAGGTTGCGCACGTGAGAAATCGGCCAGAATCTGTTCGACCATTAATTTAGAGGTGCCGTAGGGATTGGTGGTACCGCCCGTGCGTGATTGCTCGCTCAACGGCACGCTTTCCGGATTACCGTATACCGTAGCTGATGAGCTAAAAATGAATCGGTTAACGCCTGCGGCCAGCATCTCATCCAGTAAAACCAGCGTTCCGGTGACGTTGTTTTCATAGTAGGCAAGAGGTTCTTTTATCGACTCGGAAACCGATTTGAGCCCTGCAAAATGAATGACATCGGTGATGTGATGGTTGGTAAAAATGTTTTTTAAGGCCTGTCTGTCGAGAACATCGGCGATATAGACAATGGGTTCCTTTCCGGTAAGTTCCGCGACCCTGTCCAGCGATATCCGACTCGCATTTGCCAGATTATCGATGACAACGACATCATCGCCTCTTTCCAGTAGTGATAAAACAGTATGTGAACCAATATAACCTGCACCACCTGTGACAAGAATTGCCATACAGACTCCAGAAAAATGCTAGAAACCCGAACAATTTTCTACCAATGTCACCTGAGAATCCAGTGAATCAGTTGTGTTGCCGGGAAAGGTAGATGTTTCTGTATTTTACCATAAATTTATATGATAGTTTTTTTAAGATAGCCAACAGACTGAACTTATTGATTTTTGTATCATAAGCAATGTAATTATTTGAGAAATTCAGCGTATGAACACCGTCACTGTGGTTGATCGATGAATTGATTTGTTCGATCAGATTCTCATCAAAGTTAATATCGTTAAGTGTAACTAGTTCTTTGATATAGATAGATTTTCCATAAGTTTCGGGCGTGCATTCCTGGGTGAGGAAGTACATTTTATTATCGACAAGATAAGGGGTACCAGCTCCTCGATGATGATGATTACTCACCTTTAATGTAGGGGTGATCCGCTGCCACTGACCGTGAAGATGCTCTGCGGAATGAATAATTATTTTATTATCCATGGTGGTCGACAAAAGATAGCAAGTCTCATTTATTGAAAGAAAAATGTTATCTGTGGCTTCGGTGTCAGAGAGTAGAACTTTAATTTTCTTCCAGCGCGCAGGAAACTCTACCGACTGGAACAGGAGCACTTCTTTTCTTTCTGATGATTCCGGGATCATGAAGAGTTGATTGTTGATATTAATCAGAAAAGGAAATGACAAATGACACCTCAGGTCGTCAAATCCTTCAAGTTTCACATCATCAATTTCAGTTAGTTCACGATCAAGAATGCGGCAGCGGAGCGTGCCTTTCGAGTTGCGGAAGCTAAAAGCTTCATAAAAAACATACAGTTTGTCGTCTTTTTCAATAAGAAAAGGATCGGCCTGAAACGTATATTTCTTTTTTAACTGCTGCGCAGCAGATTTATTCAATATTTCCAGCGTGTTATCAGGAAATAAGTGTGTACCATGATCCTTAATAATCATGATATCCCACGACTCATGATAGAATAACATGTTTATTATTCTTTTTATTTTCGCTTGCATTCGTACCTGCTCCTTTTTATCGCTTGCACCATGTATGAACAGCTACTTGCGGGGCAGCTCATGAGACTTGTCGCAATGTAGCAATGTTGTATGAATGTGCGAAAACCGCGTGGTAACACCTGCGGTTATTTTAATGTTAGTGACAAGGATGTTTTTTGTCCATAGCACCAAAGTAGGTAAAAATTATCCAGAGCATCCTTGCTCCAGTGGAAGAATTACTCGAAATGCACCTGCGGGTTTTCAGCAAGGGAAACGTAGGTTTTGCTGTTTTTATCCAGGGTACGGATTTCACCGCTTTCGATGTCATATACCCAGCCGTGCAGACGAAGAGCATTATTTCTCAGTCCAACCGCGACACAAGGATGCGTTTTAATGTTGTTGAGCTGCGCGATAACGTTCTCTTCCACCATGGCGTTAACTTTATCGATTGGGTTAGCCCAGGTTTTTTTCTCGACCACGGCTTTCGCGGCATCGGCATAGTGCAGCCAGTGAGCCACAGCAGGCATCGGATCCAGAGGCTGGCTATCGGCGATGGCTTTCATCGCGCCGCAGTTGGAGTGTCCGCAGATGACGATATCCGTCACTCCAAGTGCCACAACCGCGTATTCGATGGTTGCGGATACGCCACCCGGTTCCGGGCCGAAAGAGGGGACGATATTACCGGCGTTGCGGATAACGAAAAGCTGTCCGGGATCTTGCTGAGTAACGAGTTCTGGCACCAGGCGGCTATCGGAACAGGAGATGAAAAGCGCTTTAGGATTCTGGCTGGATGCCAGGCTGCGAAAGAGTTCCTTGCGTTGAGGGAAAATCTCTTTTTGGAAGTTGAGGAAGCCCTCAATGATATGTTGCATAGCAGTGTCTCTTTTCTCTGTTTAAGCAGGTTATGATGAAGATCACACTTTCCAGTTTAACACCAGCCGACAGAAGAGAAAGACTTTATAGCAGTTCTGCAACATCTTTGGCTAACTTTTCTCCACCGCGGCGAGGCGAATAGCGTGATGTGTGCTATGTGCTTTCCCTTTTTTGCCAATAAATCGGAGTTGTAGCGATAGCCAGCATTCACGCGATACCGTACATTTTTATATGTATCCACATTTTAAGGAATCATCATGTCCAGACTTCGTGCTTTAGCAACAGCTTTAGTCGCCGTTGCCGCGATGACGATGTGCGCCACCCCAGTATTGGCCAACCCCGGTAATGGCAACGGCAATGGTAATAGTGGCAACCATGGAAATAGTGGCAACCATGGAAATAGTAGCAATCATGGTAATAGCGGGAATAAGGGCAATAGCCAGAAAGGCAATTCGCAGGCAGAACAACGTAAAAATTATGGTAAGCCGGACCATGTTGATAGTGACATCAGCTATAACGTGGCCAGACAGTATGCCGTCAGATATGGTTTGACGGGCTATAAGTCACTGCCTCCGGGTATCGCCAAAAATCTGGCGCGAGGAAAGCCGCTTCCTCCGGGGATCGCTAAGAAAAGTGTTCCATCCTCTATGCTGAACCAATTGCCGTATTATCCAGGTTATGAATGGCAGGTTGTGGGCGACAATCTGGTGTTGATTGCACTGAGTACGGCGATTGTCACCGCGGTAATTAATGGTGTGTTTGATTAAGTATTTTCGGGCTTAATGTGCTCTGTTCTACCGATGAGAAGCCCGCGTTGTGCGGGCTTCTCAGTTAATAAGGAAAGCTTACAGTCCGTACAGTTTTATTTTTCTATAGAGCGTGGCAATGCTGATCCCCAGTTCTGTCGCGGCTTGCTTTTTCCCCTCAACGCTTGAGCCGAATCGCTGGATGACGTTTTCGATAGCCTCCCTTTCCGCTTGTTTTCCTTTGCTGGCAAGCTGTCGGGGTTGCGCGGTCATCGTCGTTTTTCTACCGTCAGCGGCGGTAAGCAGGTAAGGGGGAAGATGGCTGGCGTTGATCCCAGCGGCTTCTCCGCGCATCACAAAAATGTATTCGATCACGTTGCGTAATTCACGAATGTTACCCGGCCAGTGCCAGGCATAAAGGCGATTAATAACGTCATCAGGCAGTTTTTGCGGTGGTCGCTGGTAACTGACCGAAAACTCATCGGCAAAATACTGTGCGAGGACCGCAATATCAGCCCGGCGTTCACGCAGGGAAGGAAGTACCAGAGGGACCACGTTCAGGCGATAGAAAAGATCTTCACGAAACTGATTATTTTCCACCATCGCGTTAATGTTTTTGTTAGTTGCAGCAATAATGCGCACATCAATATTGATGGTGTTATTAGAGCCAACGCGGGTGATCGCCTTTTCCTGCAATACCCTGAGCAGCTTGGCCTGCAGGTGCAGTGGCATATCGCCAATCTCATCCAGAAACAGGCTGCCGCCGTTGGCCAGTTCAAATTTCCCCATTCGCCCTTTGGGATCGGCCCCGCTGAATGCGCCGCGAACATAACCAAACAGTTCGCTTTCCAGCAGTTGTTCTGGGATAGCTGCGCAGTTGATTGTTACGAAAGGCGCGGCTTTACGTGGACTGCTCTGGTGAATGGCAAATGCCACGACCTCTTTCCCCGAGCCACTTTCCCCGGTGATGAGCACGCTGGCGTAACTGTTGGCGATTTTACCTATGGTACTTCTGAGCTGTTCCATTGAGGGAGAGTGACCAATTAGTCGTACCTGTATGTCGGACTCATAAGGGGATGGAGTAAGGTTACTCAGGTAGTCGTGTGCATCACGAAAGATAACCATGGTTAAGCGATCGTTATCCTGCGAGGAGAGCGAAATTTGTTTGCACAGTACATGATGTTTCTGACCTTCAAGCGTCAGCCACGCTTCTTCATCGCCATACAGGCTGTCCCCGGTTGTTTCAATGGTCAGAGGTAATCCCTGAACCTCGCGGTTGAGGATGCGATCGGCTGAATGATTGGCATGCCAGATAAGACCCTTGCCATCAATCGCCACCACGCCGCGGTCCATGGCATCGATCAGACGCCGAAATGCGCCAAGCGTTTCCTGTGCGCGTAAGCGTTCCAGGCATTCAAAGACCTTACTGGAGATCATTACGGCGATTTGCTCAATAAAGGTGACAAATTTATCAATCTGGCTCAGTAACGTGTCACGCTGTGCCTGGGTTGAGCAAATAATCCCGATCACGCCAATCACGCGATTATTGAGAAAAATAGGTGCGTTCAAATCCAGCATTTCAGAACAGTAGTGGTGTTTTTCACATAACTGACACAGCGGATGCTCGCCGGGGTTTTTGATCAGTACCGTTTCTCGCACCTGCAATACGTGATGATAAATGTAGCCATTTTTGGCCACGTTCTCATTGAGCATATGCCGGTATTTCCCGGTACCCGCGATGCGCATTAAAGATTCATCAATGATTTCAACGTCCGTGCCCGTTATGCCAGAAATAGCGTCGGCGTAATTGCATATATCATCCTGAATATTGCTGAGTACTGAAATCATGGTACTTCTCCGACGGTGTGTCACATTTCTCAAGGAAAATGATAAATAGGCGAAACAATGCAAAAATGATTTGCGAAAAATCAACCTACCACGCTGTTTTTGAATGTTTTTCTTATTTTATCTTCCGCGATCACACTATTTATCAATGATGAGAATTTATCAAAACGAGGCGATAAACTGAGGCATTGATATTTTCGGTTGTCAATTTCAAATTTCATTTAATTTATTGAAATTAAAGCCTTTATTAAAATATTTATAAGAATTTACTCAATTCATAAAAAGCTGGTAAGTATTTTGCTCTATTGCCATTACCGATAACGGAAATATCTCTGTATTGCACCGATTACAGGGAGTGAAATACCAGGACAATGAGGTTTTATGATGCAGGAAAACTTATCATTTTTTATCAACCAGACACCGTTTACCGAACATCCGAACGCGCCGCTGGCACCGTTTAGCCGCCAGGAACTGGTAAAAGCGTTGAATTTTCATCGGTCTATTCCGGGCTACGCGCCGACGCCGCTGTATACGCTACCGGCGCTTGCACAAAAACTGGGCGTAAAAAATATCTACCTCAAAGATGAATCTCAGCGTTTTGGCCTGAAAGCCTTCAAAGCGCTGGGTGGCTCCTATGCGATGGCGTGCCATATCGCTGAATTGGTTGGTAAGGATATCAGTGAACTGCCGTTTGACGTGATGACCAGCGAAGAGGTTCGTCACGATCTGCAAACTGTCACGTTTGCTACCACCACTGATGGCAACCACGGTCGCGGCGTGGCATGGATGGCGCGCCAACTGAAGCAAAACGCCGTGGTTTATATGCCAAAGGGCTCTTCGCAGCAACGTCTGGCCTCTATCCGTAACGAAGGCGCTACCGCTGAGATCGTCGATATGAACTATGACGATGCGGTTCGTATGACCGCAGAGCAGGCCGAAAAGTATGGCTGGATTGTCGTGCAGGATACCGCCTGGGAAGGATACGAAAAGATCCCGCAGTGGATTATGCAGGGCTACGGCACGCTGATGCTGGAGGCGATAGATCAGCTGCATCAGGTTGCGCCGACTCACATTTTTGTGCAGGCAGGCGTCGGCTCGTTTGCCGGCATGGTTCAGGGAATGGTGACGGCAGCCTGGGGTGAGAATCGCCCGAAAGTGATCGTCGCCGAAGCGTTAATTGCCGATTGCCTCTACCGCTCAGCCCGTTCGAAAGAGGGGGATGCCATTGCGGTGGGCGGTGATTTACAAACCGTGATGGCCGGTCTCGCCTGCGGTGAGGCGAACAGTATCGGCTGGAAACTGCTGCGCGACTATGCCAACGCATTTGCTTCCTGCCCGGATGAAGTTGCAGCGTTAGGCATGCGCATGTTGGGCAACCCGCTGGCAGGCGATCCACAGATTATTTCGGGTGAGTCAGGTGCGGTTACTACCGGTCTGCTGGCGCTGTTGATGACCTCACCTGAACTGGCGCAAACGCGTGAGCAACTGGGGCTGGATGCGCACTCTCGCGTGCTGTTAGTCAGCACCGAAGGGGATACCGACCCGCAACAATATCTGGATATTGTCTGGGGCGGACAGTACCCGGGCATCAACAAATAATTCCCTGATTAAGAGATATAACGGAGAAACCCATGTTATCTGCAAACCGCATTGAAGAAGTCATTAAAAACTGTCAGGCGCTGATCCAACAAAAAAGTTATTCCGGTCAGGAAGGTGAAGTGGTTAATGCCATAAAAACAATGATGCAGCATTACCAATTCGATGACATCCACGTTGATAAGTACGGCAACATTGTTGGCGGTATTGTCGGCAACCAGCCAGGGAAAACGTTGGTTCTCGATGGACATATCGATACCGTGCCGGTGAACGAAGAGAAGTGGTCCCGCAACCCATACGGCGGCGATATTGAAGATGGCAAAATTTATGGTCGCGGCACAACTGACATGAAAGGTGCCGTGGCGGCGATGATCTCCGCCGTGGGCTTTTTCGGTCAGGACAATCAGCGAAATTTTGCCGGTAAAATCTACGTTGCGTGCATCGTGCATGAAGAGTGTTTTGAAGGTATTGCCGCTCGCCTGGTCAGCGAGCGCTATAAGCCAGACTACGTGATCATCGGCGAAGCTTCCGAGTTAAACCTGAAAATTGGTCAACGTGGCCGCGCTGAAATTGTGGTCGAAACCTTTGGTAAACCCGCGCACTCCGCTAACCCGCAGGCGGGGATTAACGCGGTGTACAAAATGGCGCAATTGATCGACAAAATTCGCACGATTACGCCGCCAACGCATCCGGTTCTGGGGCCAGGCATTCTGGAACTGACCGACATTAAATCTTCGCCGTACCCGGGGGCCTCGGTGGTACCGGATTACTGTCGCGCAACCTACGATCGCCGTTTGCTGGTGGGTGAAACCAAAGAAAGTGTGATTGCTCCGCTGGAAAATGCGCTTGCGGAACTTATTGCTCAGGATCCGCAGTTTAAGGCCCGAGTGTCCTACGCGGTGGGTCAGGAGTCTTGCTATACCGGCGCCACGATTGAGGGAGAGCGGTTCTTCCCAGGCTGGGTGTACGACGAGTCCGACGAATTCGTGCAGGCAGCGTTGGCGGGCGTTCGTGAGGCTGGCTTTAATCCAACCATTACGCAGTACTCATTTTGTACCAACGGTAGCCACTATGCGGGCGAAGCGGGAATCAAAACCATCGGCTTCGGTCCTTCACGAGAAAACCTGGCACACACCATTGATGAGTATATCGAGATCGAGCAATTAACCGGCTCGGCCAGCGGCTATTACAGCATTATCCAGACACTCTATCGCCAATAAAAATAAAGATAACCACCTCTTACCTTACAGGCGGTGTAGCTCAGCAGCACCGCCATGGAGAATAACGATGAAAACCATATTCAAAAACGGAAATGTAATTGATGGGACGGGCAGTGAAGGCAGAATTGCCGATGTGATGGTTGATGAAGGGCGTATTGTCGCAATCGGCCAAATTGAGGTTGGCGTTAATGAGCAGGTTATTGATGCAACAGGAAAAATAATTTGTCCTGGCTTTATTGATACCCATACGCACTCTGACCTGTCAGCCATTATTAACCCCGCTCTGTCGGCAAAAATTCGTCAGGGTATCACCACCGAACTGTTGGGCCAGGATGGCGTCGCCTTAGCGCCGCTACCGGAAGAATATATTCCAGCCTGGCGTAAGAATATCGCCGGACTGGACGGTGACACCGACAAAATTGACTGGAAATATAAAAATACAGACGGTTATCTCAATCTGCTGGCATCGCGTCATCCGGCGACAAACCTCGCGTATTTAGTTCCTCATGGCAACGTGCGCATGGAAGCGATGGGCCTGGATGGGCGTCCTTCGACCCGTGAAGATGTGGCGAAGATGTGTGAGGTCCTTGAGCGGGAGTTAAAAGCCGGGGCATTTGGACTTTCCACTGGTCTTATCTATATGCCTTGCGCCTTTGGTGATACTGCCGAAATGATTGAACTGTGTAAGGTCACGGCGAAATATGACGGGATTTTTGTGGTGCATCAGCGCAGTGAAGCTGACGATATTATCAACTCAACCCAGGAACTGATTGATATAGCCACAGCCACCGGCGTCTGGCTGCATATTTCGCATATGAAGGTTTGCGGCAAGAAAAACTGGGGGCTGATCGACCAAATGCTGGGCATGCTGGAACAGGCGCAGAAAGAGGGGATTCGTATCTCTTTCGACCAGTATCCGTATGTGGCGGGCAGCACGATGCTCGGCGTGATCCTGCCGCCCTGGGTTCACTCCGGTGGTACGGACAAATTACTTGAGCGTCTCGCCTCGCCCGAACTGCGCGCCAAAATGATTGACGATATTCAGCAGGGTATTCCTGGCTGGGATAACTTTATCGATTTTGCCGGTTTGGACCAGATTTTTGTCACCAGCGTGAAAACGGCAAAAAATCAGGATGCTGTCGGTTTGAACCTCGTCCAGTTGGGCGAGCTGCGTGGAAAAGATCCGTACAACGCCACCTTCGATCTGCTCTTTGAAGAGGAAAACGCCGTGGGGATGGTCGACTTCTACGGTACCGAAGAGCACGTGATTAAGTTTCTCTGTCGACCTGAACAAAACGTCTGTACCGATGGCTTGATGGGGGCTGGCAAACCGCACCCGCGCGTGTTTGGCGCATTCCCTCGCGTGCTCGGTAAATATGTTCGTGAAGAGGGATGTCTGAGCTGGGAAGCGGCAATCCGCAAGATGACGGGGAAACCTGCTGAAGTATTGGGTTTGCAGGATCGCGGACTGCTGAAGGTCGGTTATGCAGCGGATATCGTGATGTTCGATCCGAACACAATTGCGGATAAAGGCACTTTTGTTGAACCCAATCAGTACCCGGAAGGGATTGAAATTGTCATGGTTAATGGGCGCATTGCCTTAATCAATGGCACGGAAAGTTATGCCTGTAGCGGTACGGTTATTAGAAAACAATATTAATAAATAACGCTAAACACGCATGGATCTATCGCGACTATTTATGGCCGCGGTAGATCACTACACCCTAAGGACATCACAATGAACCTACAAACGTCTTTACCTTCAGGTAAACCCAAAACCTGGAAAGCAAGATATACCGTCCTGACACTGATCTGGCTGGCGTGGCTGCTCTCTTTTCTCGACAGAATGGTGATGAGCGTTTCACTCCCTTATATTGGCAAAGATTTAAATCTTGATACGACTCAACAAGGTTTAATTATTAGCGCCTTTTTTATTGGTTATGCCGCGTTTCAAATTCCCGGTGGATTACTGGCGGATAAGTTTGGCTCGCGAAAAATCATGGCCATTGGTATTGCATGGTGGTCTGTGTTCACCAGCTTAACCGGCGCTGTGTTGACGCTGCCGCTGATGTTAGCAGTACGTTTCTTCTTTGGTATCGGTGAGGGATGTTTCCCGTCGGCCTCATGGAAGATGATATCAACTTATTTCCCATCGAAAGAACGTGGCCGCGCCACGGCGATTCAGTCAACGGTAAACACCTTAGGCCCAGCGCTGGCGGTAGTCGTGGCGGCAAGCATCATCGGGGCATTTGGCTGGCACATGGTTTTTATCGTGCTGGGTATTCCCGGTCTGTTTATCGCCGCAGGTATCTACTTATTTACGCGTGACAACCCGAAAGATCACCCTGCCATTACGCAACAAGACCTGGCGGAGCTGGCTGCTGACGACCAGGGGAGCCTGCAAAACACCAGTGCTATCGCGTTTAAAGACGTACTCAAAATGCCGGTGCTCTGGCAAATGGCCAGTATCTGGTTTTTGTTTGATATCACCTTCTGGGGTTTTTCAACCTGGCTGCCAAGCTACCTGATTACCGTACGAGAGTTTTCTCTGGCAAAGACCGGTGTCATGGCGGCCATTCCCTTCCTGTTCGGGGCTGGCGGAACATTATTAGGTGGTTATTGCTCAGACAAATTCAAACCCCAGCGTAAAACGCTGTATGTCGTAACCTCTGTTATTGCCGCGGGTTTCCTGTATCTGACCTTCAGCGTGAGCAGTGCAGATATGGCGGTGGTTTATCAGTGTATTTCAGCCTTGTTCATGTTTTTCGCTATGGCAACGTTCTGGGGTATTCTGATGGATACCATTCCCAGCAACATCATGGGGCGGGCATCCGGTATTGTTAACTTTGGCGGCCAGATGGCAGGGGTTGTATCAGCGCCCATCATCGGCTGGTTGATCCAAAGTAGCGGCGGAAGCTATAACAGCGCCTTTATCTTTATGATTGCCGCACTGTTGTGTTCTGCCGTCGTTACACTGACTGTGAAAAGCTCGCATGCAGTAGGGGCATTGCCCAGTAAAGCCTGATTAATCGCTGCCTCCCTGTGGCACTGCTGCTCCAGAGCTGCGGGGAGTTTCTCTCTAAATTCAGCAGGTTTGTACTCTTGTTCTCCATATTTGACCTGGTATGAAATTTATTTTTAGATAGCTATTCGCATATCCCCCCTCGTAGTTCTGATGAACAATATCCCGGTTATATGTTCTAAATTATTAAGAATAAATCATAATAAATGAGAGATTTGTCCTACGCGTGTAGGAATATTCCTTTTATGTTGTGTTAATGGTTTGATATTTAGATAGGCGCAAGGTTTAAAATTTGTAAATTACAGTGTTGCGTTTATACCTTGTTCTGCATTTTTTATAAAAAATGAATAAAATATACGCGTGATTATGTTAGGATTTACCTGATGAAGCCTTATTTTCAGAAATTATAATGTTGAAGGCTCGCCTGCTCTATAGCCATCGCCTCTCTTTATTTATCGGGATTCTTATACGCAATGAACGCGATAATCGTTGACGATCACCCATTGGCACGCATTGCCATCCGCAACTTACTCGATACTAATGGTATCGCTGTGACCACCGAACTCGACAGCGGAGATCAAGTGGTTCAAACCGTTGAAAAAACTAAGCCGGAGCTGTTGATTATCGATGTAGATATTCCCGGTATCAGTGGCATCGAAGTGCTGGAGCAACTGAGAAAGCGGCACTATGCTGGTGTAATCATTATCATTTCAGCCAAAAATGAATTTTTTTACGGCAAACGTAGCGCCGAATACGGTGCCAACGGATTTGTGAGTAAAAAAGAAGGTATGAATAATATTCTTGCCGCAATCGAAGCAGCAAAAAATGGCTATAGCTATTTTCCCTTTTCCCTTGAGCATTTTACTGGTTCATCCGTCAGCGAGCAGGATAAGCTTGATACGTTGTCGAATCAGGAAATGAGAGTATTACGTTATATCCTTAATGGCATGGATTACAGCTCAATTGCCAGCAAAATGAATATCAGTAATAAAACGGTGAGTACCTATAAAAGCCGGTTGATGGAAAAATTAGATTGTTCATCATTAATGGAAATCTATGATTATGCGCAGAGAAATAAAATAGGATAGAGTAATGCTGGAACGCTTGTTTATTTTTTTGATGGTCATATTTACCATCGGGTTGTCTACGGGTGTAAGCTCAGCTCGGCAAGTTGAGCTAAAAAGTAACTATAATACTTCAGTACAAAATATCAGCTTGGACAGGGAAGAAACAAACTGGTTAGCGCATAAAAAAACCTTGGTTGTTGGTACCTGGTTACCTGAAGTCTCCCCCATTGTTTATCAAAATAGCGGCGAATATTATCGGGGAGTCAACGCAGATTACCTTGCGTTAATGCAAAAGAACCTCAATCTGAAAATCATTATAAAGCAGTATGATAATGAGCAAGAGGCGCTGGCCGCACTCGCCAATAACGATGTTGATACGCTGATAACCCAACTGTCCCGACGCCAGGATGTTGGCGGAAATTTGTTGCGTACTTCGGTATTGCTGACGACGTGGCCGACGCTTGTAACATCGCTAAAAAACACTATGCTGCCGCTGACCACGAACCATCAGGTTAGCGTCGCGTGTGTGCGGGATTGCCCTTTTCTCGATGTTATCCAGGGGGCCTTTCCTGAGGCTAAAGTCTCATTTTATGATGACGAGTATCAGGCCATGGCCTCGGTAGTGAATGGTGATAACCAATATTATATTGGTAACAATATCACCAGCAGCCATTGCATCTCTCGATACTTCTCACAATCACTGGTTATTACGCACTACTTTGATAAGCAAGAACAATATAATTATTTTGTCGTTAACGAAGATCAGCCGGTATTAAGAAATATTCTTGATGGTTTCATTACGTCAATCAGTAATGAAATTCATATGCAAGTCATGCAGAACTGGCTTAACCGCGGCAACCTTGCTTATCTGAATGCACCTATACCTTTCACCGCTCAGGAAAAAGCGTGGTTGAAGAAAAAGCATGTTATCCGCATTTTAATCAACCCAGATTACCCGCCCTATACGCTGGTCGATCGCAGCGGTGAATTACGCGGTATTCTTGGCGATTTACTGAATATTATTCATCTGCAAACGGGGCTCGATTTTGAACCCATTTTAGCTAACTCTAAAAGTGAGCAGACAAAGCAAATAAGCGGCGAACAGTGGGATATGTATCCCACTATCACGCTCACTCATCAAAACCCGTACAATTCGACCTTTAGCGATCCTCTGATGAATGTGGCATTTGTGATGATCACTTCCCGTGAGGAAACCGCCGACTCGCTACTGGAGAAGCCGATTCGTATTGCGCTACCTGCCGGGCATGTACTGGAAAGCGAGCTGAAGCAACGCTATCCGCAGGCCACCTGGGTTAATGCTGATACTGGCAGTGTTGCGATGGTCATGGTCAAGGAGGGCAGCGCTGATGCGGCAATTGCTACCGAATTGTCAGCAAGGTTTATGGTCGATCATTACTATCAGAAAAATATGCACTTTTTTAGGCTTCCAGATATGCCTGGTGCCTCTGTAAGTTTTGCGATTTCTTCTCACGAGCCTATGTTGAAGTCTGTTATGGATAAAGCGCTACAGGCCATACCGCCACGTGAGATTTTGCAGATGACGGAGAAGTGGTCGAAAATTTCCAATACGCAGGTTGATTTATGGAGTCGATATAGCAAACAGTTCTATCAACTGGGGATATTCGCGCTGCTGCTGATAGCGATTAGCCTGATCTGGGGGATCTCACTCTCCCGTGAGGTAAAAAAAAGGAAACTATCTCAGCGGCTACTGGAAGAGCAGCTTCATCTCAAAGAGGCATTATCTCAAGAACTGGAAAACGAAAAGAATAAAGCGATTGAAGCAACCAAGGCCAAAAGTCGCTTTCTGGCGAGTATGAGCCATGAATTACGTACCCCGGTAAGCTCGATTGTTGGCTTTGTGGAATTACTGTCGAGTTCAGAACTCAGCCCGGCACAGCGAAAAGAGGCGATTGCCCTTACCGGGGCGACAGCCCAGTCATTGCTTGGGCTGATCGGTAAGATTCTGGATCTGGATAAGATTGAGTCTGGTAAATACCAGGTTGTTCCTCAATGGACGGATCTCTCGCAGCTCATTGAATTGCAGTGCCACTCTTTCGATGCTTTAGCCAGACAGAAAGGCATTACGCTGGCTTGCGTTAGCCAGTTGCTGGCAAACGAACGGGTATTTGTCGATCAGCAGGCTTTGCGGCAAATTCTCACCAACCTGGTGGGCAATGCGTTGAAGTTTACCGAGCAGGGCAGTATTCATGTGACGGCCCGTTTGTCGCCTGACGGGGAGAATCACGGTACCCTGACCATCGCCATTAGCGACACCGGTTGCGGGATTAGTGAAGAGGAGCAGGCGGGGCTGTTTCATCGTTACGCTCAGGGGCGTTGCGGGCGTCAACAAACCGGTTCCGGTCTGGGATTATTTATCTGTAAAGAACTGGTGACGCTGATGGGTGGGACGCTGGAGTTGATGAGCGTCCCGTTGCAAGGAACCACGTTTACCATAACGCTGCCGGTTGAAACGGCTCGACAGTCGATTGTATCGGATGGCGATGCGCCTGGTACTCTGTTACCGCTTCCGTGTCTGTCTATTTTGATTGCAGACGATAACCCAACCAATCGCCTGCTGCTCAAGCGACAGTTGAATGCCATTGGCTACAACGTGGATGAAGCGTGTGATGGGGAGGAGGCAGAAGCCAAACTGGCGAAAAAATCGTACGATCTGCTGATAACCGATGTAAATATGCCGAAAAAAGACGGGTTTGATCTCGCGGCTTCGCTACGTCGTCAACAGCCGAATTTACAAATATGGGGACTGACGGCCAGCGCACTTCCACAGTCACGCGATCGATGCCTGCAAAATGGTATGAATTTGTGCCTGTTCAAGCCTGTGTCGATTCAGACACTGACACATGAGTTGAGTAAAATCGAAACCGGTTATTCGTCTCCTTGTTCAATCCGGCATTTGAAATTCAATGTGTTGACGGAGAATACCGGCGGCGATCGCGCACTAATGAACGAGATTCTCGAGACATTTCGCGAGGCAACGCTGAATGATATACAAGCGGCTGAGAAAGCTGTTCTGCAAGATGAACCTCAGCTGTTTTTGCGCGCTCTTCACCGGTTGCATGGCTCGGCGCAAATTCTGGGCATCACTGCGCTACAAAACCTGTGCGAACCTTTCGAATCCAGACGGCATGACGATCTTCCTCTGGCAGTACGCCAGGAGGCATTGCAGAAGATTATTGCTGTTATGCGGGAAATTGAGATTGAGATAGACAGTCTGATTAGCCATTAATCCCCCTGATCGGGTGGCCGTAGCTGCCCGATCAGGAGAGAAAGTCCTGGTTCAACACTCCGTAGTGCTGAGTATTACTGGCCTGCGCCGATCATCTCGCTATCGATCACAATACCTTCTTCAGCACCTTTTAACACAAGGTTTGCTTCATAATATTTACCGGAAGACAGCAGTTTTTGCGCGCTGGTAACGGCTTTACGAGTCTGATTCAGGGGCATCAGGTATTGGGTCTGAAGCACGCTGATACCAGCCAGTTGCAGGGTATCCACTGCACCTTTCCAGTCGCCTTTGGCCATTTTGCCATTCGCTGTTTTGATAGCGGATTCTTTGGCTGGAGTGGCAATATAGTCTTCTGACAGCGCGATCGTAGCGTTAATAACCACGTACTGATCGTCAATCATCTTGGCTTTAGGCGCAGTTTTTACAAATTTCGCCCAATCTTTGCTGTCGCCTGCCAGCAGGGAAGCGGCGTCATCGGTTAATTTTTTAGCGCTGTCAGGCTGTCCATGAAACAGGGCCAAACGAGCAAGCTGAATATCACGCATCGCATTTGCGCCTTGCACTGCGACCTGCATAATATCGGCAGCTTCTTTTTGAACATTTGCGGTAGTAGCTTGCGCCGGAGTGGTTGTGGTAGCAGTAGCAGCCATCACTGGTGCTGAACCCATCATGGTTGCAAGCACACCCGCAAGAATAATCTTTTTCATTACTTTCTCCTGAATAAATTTGGTATATGTCACCAAACGCAATAAGCATATTAAATAATGTTAAAGAGCGAAATCAGAACCACGATAGAATAATGACCGTTTAATCTTACAAGTGTCAGATGTCTGACATGTGTAGGAATATACGCATAGCGACATTCTCTTGTTCTTATATACGCTTCCTTAGCGGAAGTCTTATCATTCCATTGTAAGTAACATATGTTGAGTGAGTAATAATTCTTGTGTCAACAGGTTACATTGCGTTTATGTATAACGGAGGATGTATGTTTGTTTTTAATCAGCGTAGCCTGAGAGCGTTTAATGAAAAAACACTCGTTCATTATAAAAAGCATGCGACGATTATGGCGGTGTTGATGTTGGTTTGTGGCATCTGCTGCTTGATTTATCCGATTGCTGCAGGTGTTTATTTAAGCTATGCAACTGGCTTTATGTTCCTGGTATGTGGTTTTTATTCTATTTATAGCCTGTTTAGCTCAAGTAAAAAGCAATTGAAAGCCAAATTTACCTATGCCTTTTTTGCTATCGCGTGGTTACTGCTGGGTTACTGTTTCCTGGTGAATCCTGTGATAGGCATGAATTCATTGGCAATGGTATTTTGCTGCCTGTTTATTCTGGGTGGTATTTTTCGTATCGCATCTGGGGTCAAACTGTTCCACAGTCCGGGTTATGGATGGAACATTTTTATTGGTATTTTTGACCTGCTTATTGCCGGCGTCTGGCTGAATATGGATCCCGACAGATCGTATGTATTTACCTCAATTTTTATTGGTGTCGAGATGATCTTTAGTTCTTTAGCTTTTATCAGTCTGCGTAGAAATGCGACGCTGGTAAAAACTGATAAGCTCGCCGATAAAAAATAATGCTACCTCTGGAGCGCATAGTGAATATTAAAATGATGGTTTCTGCAGCTATTCTTGTGACCTCTGTTATGGCGCCAATGACCCGTGCTTTTGCTACTCAGGCAACGGAAGCTGCGCCACAAGATATGACCTGTAAAGAATTCGTTGATATGAGTCAGCAATACAAGACGGCAATTGCCTTTGTGATTGTTAATAAAAATTCGGACTTTAAAGGCGATGATTATGTTCCCCTGCATGAGGTGGAAACGGAAGCTGTACCGAAAATGGTTAAAATGTGTCATCAGCATCCGAATACAAAACTGGGTGAACTGGCTGTAAATCTGAAAGGTTCCGGTCTGCACTATTGATTAACCGTTTTGATAGCCTGGCTTTAGTTAGAATTGACAACCTCTGTACCTGCCCCAGTTGTTCCCCTACAAGAAAAGTCCGCGTAATGCTTACCCTGCTATCCACGAGAAACTCGCTGGATAGCCGTGCCCACTAATAACTGTAGACCTGACAAATGAAGTCCCATCCCTGGATTTAATAATCTAAACCCAGGGATAGGGCAGGGGATCAACGTCGGGCTTTAAATCGCGCTAACGTATTTTCAACGAGTACAAAGAATACTGGAACAAAATAGATCGCCAGTACCGTCGCGGCCAGCATCCCACCGATAACCCCCGTACCGACGGCATTTTGCGCGCCAGAGCCCGCGCCGTTGCTTATTGCTAGTGGAATTACCCCCAGGATGAAGGCCAGTGAGGTCATCAGAATAGGACGTAAGCGCATTTGCGCGGCTTCCACCGCGGCTTCAAGCGGCGTTTTCCCTTCTTTCTGCATAATCTCGACGGCAAACTCGACGATCAAAATAGCATTTTTAGCCGATAGCCCCATCGTGGTGAGTAGGCCGACCTGGAAATAAACATCATTGCTCAGGCCGCGCAGATCGGTGGCCAGCAACGCGCCGACCACCCCGATTGGCACAACCAGCATCACCGAGAAAGGGATCGACCAGCTTTCATACAGCGCCGCCAGCGCCAGAAATACGACGATCAGCGAAATGCCGTACAGCATTGGTGCCTGGTTTGTGGATAGCGCCTCCTGATAAGACAGACCGGTCCAGGCATAACCGACGCCTGCGGGCAGTTTATTAATCAGCGATGCCATAAATTTCATCGCATCACCGCTGCTTTTCCCTTCTACCGGCTGGCCCAGAATTTCCATTGCTGGCTGACCATTATAGCGTTCAAGGCGTGGAGAGCCGTAGGTCCACTCGGTTGATGAGTAGGCGGAAAGCGGGGTCATCGCGCCAGAGGCATTACGTACATACCAGTGATTGATATTGTCAGGCAACATACGGAACGGCGTATCGGCCTGGACATACACTTTTTTTACGCGCCCCTGGTTCAGGAAATCATTGACATAGCGACTACCGAACGCGGTGGAGATGGTCTGATTAATATCCGATAACGCAACGCCCATAGCTTCAGCCTTTTTGGCGTCGACGTGAATGCGGAACATCGGCGTATCTTCCAGGCCGTTTGGGCGCACCCCGTCGACCTCACCTGAGGACTGGTTGGCCAGAGCCAAAAGCTCGTTTCGAGCCTGCATCATTTTTTCATGCCCAAGATTACCGTTATCCAGCAACTCCATATCAAACCCTGATGCGGTGCCCAATTCCGCGACCGCGGGTAAATTGAACGGATAAACGACAGCATTATTGATGGTACTTAAGGCCATCATTGCCCGTCGAATAATGGCGGTAACCGAGTTTTCTTCGCCAACGCGTTCTGACCACGGCTTCAGGCTGATAAACGCCAGGCCATTGTTTTGTCCCTGACCGCTGAAACCAAATCCGCCGACGGTGAAAACAGAAGCAACGTTTTTCTGTTCTTTCGTCAGGTAGTAGTCCGTTATTTCCCCGAGCACTTTGCTGGTGTTCACCATCGTTGAACCTGAGGGCAATTGCGCCGTGGTCATGAATACCCCCTGGTCTTCTTCAGGCAAAAAGGAGGTCGGCGTACGTAAAAACAGCACCATCATGCCCGCGCCAATGACTAAGTAAACGACCATGTAACGGCCCGTGCAACGTAACAGTTTTCGGGTGCTGTCCGTGTAGTGCTGAGTGCATTTCTCCATGAAATGATTGAATCGGGTAAACAGAAAATGCGTATTTGCCTGCTCGTCATCGTGTGCTTTTAACAGCATGGCGCAGAGTGCTGGCGTCAGGCTCATCGCCACAAACACCGACAGCAGCATAGAGGAGATCAAGGTGATGGAAAACTGACGGAAAATTTCTCCTGTTGCGCCGCTCATAAATGCCATCGGCATAAATACGGCGGATAACACCACGGCAATACCAACCAGCGCCCTCTGGAGCTGGCCCATTGCTTTATGCGTTGCCGCTTTTGGAGACAAGTGCTCTTCAGCAATAATACGTTCTACGTTCTCAACCACCACGATAGCATCATCGACTAACAACCCTATCGCCAGCACCATGCCAAACATCGTGAGCGTATTAATCGAAAAACCGGCGACGTCGAGAATGGCAAAGGTGCCGAGGATAACCACCGGAACGGCGATAGTGGGGATAAGCGTCGCACGAAAACTTTGCAAAAACAGGTACATGACGAGGAATACCAGAATGATTGCCTCGATCAAAGTATGAAAAACACCCTGAATCGAAATTTCGATAAACGGCGTGGTGTCATAGGGATAAACGGTTTTCATGCTGGCCGGAAACCAGGCTGATAATCTGTTCAGCTCTTGTTTAACAGCCTGGGACGTTTCAAGGGCATTGGCGCCTGCGGCAAGTTTAATCGCAATCCCGGCGGCGGGTTTGCCGTTGTAACGTGCAACCGTGGCATAATTTTCCGCACCCAGCTCAATGCGTGCGACATCGCGCAGCAGAACCTGAGAACCATCTTGCTGAACTTTAAGGAAGATCTTGCCAAATTCATCGGTTGTTTGCAGACGCGTCTGGACGATTATCGACGCATTTAACTGCTGATCGGCTGACTGAGGCATGCCCCCCAGTTGCCCGCCAGATATCTGATTATTCTGTACTTTGAGCTGGGTAATGACGTCCTCGGGAGTGAGGTGATACTTGTCGAGCTTTTGCGGATCCAACCAGATGCGCATGGCGTATTGCGAACCGAATAACTGCACGCTCCCCACCCCGGCAGTGCGGCTTAGCGGATCTTTAATGTTCGAGGCTACATAGTCGGCAATATCATATTGGCTCAGGCTGTTATTATCAGAGATAAAACCGGCGACCATTAAGATATTGCTGCTGGATTTATCAACGCTGATCCCTTGCTGTTGTACTTCCTGTGGCAAGGAAGGCATCGCCAGCTGCAGTTTATTCTGTACCTGAACCTGCGCAATATCGGGTGACGTACCCGTTTTGAAGGTCAGGATAATCGAGGCATTACCTGCCGCATCGCTGGTGGATGACATATACATCAGGCCATCAAGACCGTTCATATTCTGTTCAATCACCTGGGTGACGGAGTCTTCAACGGTCTTTGCATCTGCCCCGGGGTAGGCAGCGCTGATGGTAATGGTTGGGGGCGCAATTTGTGGATATTGGGCGACTGGCAGGTTCATTATCGCGATACCGCCCGTAAACATCATGATAATAGCGAGCACCCAGGCGAAAACCGGGCGCTCAATAAAAAAGTTGGCCATGAAGAAAGTGTCCTTAATACCTGAAATATTACTGTTCAGCTACCGTGTCAGGTGTGTTCAGTTTTGAAGGGAGGACCCGGGCTTTGATTCCCGGACGAATTCTTTGTAATCCGGACACAATGACCCGATCGCCGGGGCGTAATCCCGCGGTCACTAACCATTGATTACCAACGGCTTTCACTGCGTTTATTTCACGCAGTTGCACTACGTTTTCCTGGTCAAGGATCAGCGCGGTGGCTTTTCCTTGCTCGTTATGCGTAATTCCTTGCTGGGGGACCATCAACACGTTTTGTTGACTGCCTTCGTCCAGCAACGCAGTGACATACATGCCGGGTAAAATTTCACCTTCAGGATTGGGAAATACGGCGCGCAGGGTTACCGAACCGGTGGTCTCATCAACAGCGGGATCGGAAAACTCAAGCGTACCGGTATGGCGATAGGGTTTGCCGTTTTCCAGCATCAGCTCAACCGGAATTTTGCCTTGTTGCTGGGCAATTTTGCCGTTAGCTTTCTCTTCTTTCAGGCGTAAGAAGTCCTGTACTGACTGCGTTAAATCAACATAGATCGGATCTAATCTCTGAACGGTGACCAGCGAGTTTTCCTGATTGGCAGTAACCAGGGCACCCACGGTCACGGAAGATTTGCCGCTAATGCCATCAATGGGCGAGGTAACATTGGCATATCGAAGATTGATAGTGGCTTGTTCAAGATCCGCTTTAGCGACGGCAACATTGGCTTGCGCTTCATTAAGCTGTGAAAGCGTGGTGTCATAGTCCTGGCGGCTGACGTAATTAGATTTTATTAATGCTGACTGCCGATTTAGTGTCAGACGAACATTATTGGCGGTAGCCTGTGCCTTTGCCAACGCGCCTTTGGCTGAGTCCAGTCGTGCCTGCAGTGGGGCTGGATCAATTTGATACAGTGATTCTCCTTTGCTGACTTTATCACCTTCAACAAAGTTGCGTTTTATGATGATCCCACCAACCTGAGGGCGGATTTCGGCGATCTCGAACGCAAGCGCGCGACCCGGAAGTTCACTTTTAATATTTACTGAGGAGGGGGCTAAGGTAACAACGCCGACCTCGGGCTCCATGGTGGTTTTTACTGCAGGTTTATTATCGCAGGCGGTGATGATGACGCTACTAAAGAATAATGGTATCAACAGTAAGCATTTTCTGTTCATAGTAATCCCTGAATAATGTGTAAACACAAATGTTCTTTTATTGCATGCAGGGTGGGGGAGTTGTCGGTAAATAACAAAAGATGGTCAGGCATGAGAAGGGTAAAGCCCATTTCTTCGCTAAAGAATTAGCGGTTAAAAATTATATGTAACAGGAAGAATGCATGTTAAGCGAAGGATCTCCTGAAGCAGGATGGCGCAATAAGATAAACGCGGGGTAATGAGAAGGGTTGTTTGCCAACACCTGACTCCGGAATATAGTCGCGCCATCTTACCTCTGGGATTATTTCACTAGCTCCGGAGTTACCTGAGTTACTGTATTAGCGTAGTAAGGCGCTCCCCACATCGGCTCAGGCCAGAACGCACCATAACCATAATCCCACATATTATAAGTGGTGTTGACAGACTCAGTTAAATGCCAAACCTGGATACCTTGTAAATCAACTTTAACAAAGTTGTACGGGACTTTGTTGATGAAACCTGACTCATCGCCTTGAATTGTTCCCAAAATAGTCACGAAATGGTTTCTGTAGTTTACCGGATCGAGGAAACCTTTCTGCTGGGCAAGAATACGTCCCTGATAGCTCGCGTCAATTTGTGGCTTAGCAGAGTCGTTCAGTGGCAAAACGGCGATTTCCAGCAACGTATCTTTTTTGGTGTTAATCACATTGATGACTTTACCGCCAAAGCGGGCCTGCTGACCGGTATATAAACCAGGCTGGTTATGCACGGAGATAAAGTTTTTTTGGATATCGGGTTGATTATTACCTTTGATATTCTCAGGAATGGCGGCACATGATGCCAGGGTGAAAGCAAGGGCAATAATCATCAACCCTTTTGTATTTTTCATTTTACTTTCCTGCTTAAAAAAGACAGGGCTATAGTAAACCTTTGCGTATTATTGTCAGCACACGCATTGTTGATTATCTAAAATTAATATAATTGTAGCTCATGGTAATAACGGATTGTATTTTATCCGGTCGCTGAATGATGGTGATATTTTCAACGACCATAAAAGTAACTGCAGACATCACGATTTCACGTCACGCTGGCGGGAATGTAATAAAGCGGATCATCAATTTTCGCGTCGCTCATCAACCGACAGAATGACCGCGTTCATTACTCCCGTCACCTAGCCGGTAAGCCAGCGCCACGACCAGTGACTGTACCAGGCACAGCGTCGCTGACTGGGAGCGAAACGCGTCGACCTGCGCCTCTTTCACCACAAAGCAGAGATCGCTGAACGTTGCCAGCGGGCTTATCTGGCTGTCGGTAATCACGATCTGGCGCGCGCCGGCATTGGCTGCAGTTTCGCTGACCATCACCGTTTCTTCCGCATAAGGCGAGAAGCTTATCGACACCACGATATCGCGCGCTTTAATGCGGTTAATCTGCTCGCGCAGCATTCCGCCCATTCCGTCGAGCAAAATAGGGCGACACTCAAGATGGCTCAGGGCGTAGGTGAGATAGGCGGCGACGCTAAACGAACGACGTAGACCGGCGATGTAAATGGTGTCGGCTTCTGCCAGCAATTGTACGGCGCGTTCCAGCATTTCAGGTTCGGCACGGGCTGCCAGCTGCTGGAGCGCTTGAGTATTCGAACGGGCGAACTCCTGCAGGATATCGAGCGGGGTTTCCGGCACGGCTTCGCTTTCCATCTCACGGAACATGCGCGCGCGGTCGCTGTAGCTGGCGGTTTCCTCCACCAGGTTCATACGAAACAGCTGTTTCATTTCGTTGAAGCCGGTGAAGTCAAAGGCATTGGCGAAGCGGATCAGCGTTGAGGGTGGCACTCCGGCACGTTCAGCAATGACGGCAACCGTATCAAAGGCCACGCTATTGGTATTATCCAGCACATAGCGGGACACCTGCTGCAGCCTCTTACTCAGGCTATCGTAGCGATCGCGGATTTGCTGCTGCAGCTCGTTCAGGCTGGTTGCTGTTGTCATTTTACCTCCTGGTACATAGTTTTATGATTCTAAACGCAAAACCGCGTCTTTGAAATGTCACTCATTCATCTGGCTGTAAAAACGAAACAAAAGCTTCAGGTTTGCCGTTCGCTGAAACGTTCTGCCAGTGCACGCTAATCATGCGATTCCTCTTGTTAACATAAAAACCCATCCTTGATCACATTAATCATTATTTATTTTATTTCAACTTAAAATGGAATGTTTGTTTCATATATAGTACACAGATAACAGTGTTCAGGTAACAGTCACGTATCAACAGCGAGAGGTTAAGGATGGAGACAGTAGCGAATTTTATCCACGGCGAATGTGTCACCGGTTCAGGCCAGCGCGTTCAGGCAATCTTCAACCCGGCCACCGGCGAGCAGATCCACCAGGTGGTGATGAGTACGACACAGGAAACCGAGCAGGCCATTGCGGCAGCGCACGACGCATTCCCCGGGTGGGCGCGCCATTCTCCGTTAAAACGTGCGCGAGTGATGTTCCGCTTTAAGGCGCTGTTGGAAGAAAACATGGAGAGGCTGGCTCGCATCATCAGCGAAGAGCATGGCAAGGTGTTCTCTGACGCAGTTGGTGAGCTGACCCGCGGCCTGGAAGTGGTGGAGTTTGCCTGCGGCATCCCACATCTGCAAAAGGGCGAACACTCAGCCAATGTAGGCACCGGCGTCGATAGCCATTCGCTGATGCAACCTCTCGGGGTTTGCGTCGGGATCACGCCGTTTAACTTTCCGGCAATGGTACCGATGTGGATGTTCCCCATCGCGCTGGCAACCGGGAATACCTTTGTGCTGAAACCCTCGGAAAAAGATCCTTCTCTCGCCCTGGCTCTGGCGAAACTGCTGCAAGAGGCGGGCCTGCCGGACGGCGTGTTCAACGTCGTACAGGGAGATAAAGAGTCCGTCGACGTGCTGCTGACTGACCCGCGCGTGCAAGCCGTGAGCTTTGTCGGCTCTACGCCGATTGCGGAATACATTTATCAGACAGCGTCAGCCCACGGTAAGCGTTGCCAGGCGTTAGGTGGTGCTAAAAATCACTGCATTTTAATGCCGGATGCCGACATGGATATGGCGACCAACGCCATTATGGGTGCCGCTTACGGCGCGGCGGGTGAACGCTGCATGGCGCTTTCTGTCGTGCTGGCGGTGGGTGATAAAACGGCAGATGAGCTGTGCTCGAGACTGGAAAAACAGATTGCGGCGCTGCGTGTCGGGCCGGGGCTTGATCAGACACCGGAAAACGAAATGGGACCGCTTATCTCCTCGGTGCATCGGAATAAAGTGCTCGGGTATATCGACAGTGGGGAATCGCAGGGGGCCAGTCTGCGCGTGGATGGTCGACGTTTTAGCGTTAAAGGCCATGAGCAGGGTTATTTTGTTGGGCCGACCCTGTTTGATAACGTCACGCCGGAGATGACCATTTATAAAGAAGAGATTTTTGGACCGGTGCTTTCTGTGGTGCGCGTAGCAGATTACAGCAGCGCGGTGGAACTGATTAATCGTCATGAATATGGTAACGGCACGGCAATTTTCACACGTGATGGCGGCTGTGCGCGTCGTTTCTGCGAAGAGGTGCAGGCGGGCATGGTGGGCGTTAACGTGCCTATTCCGGTGCCGATGGCGTTCCACAGTTTTGGCGGCTGGAAGCGGTCCATTTTTGGTGCGCTCAATGTTCACGGCAATGATGGCGTGCGCTTCTATACCCGGATGAAAACCGTCACCGCACGCTGGCCGGAGATGCTGCAGGACACAGGGGCAGCGTTCTCCATGCCAATGCTGGGCTGACAGGAGGGGTTATGCAAACCGAACGTATGACCATGGCTCAGGCGCTGGTCAAATTCCTTAATCAACAATATATCTGTGTCGATGGCGTGGAAACGCCCTTTGTCGAGGGTGTCGCCACCATCTTTGGTCACGGTAATGTGCTTGGCATTGGCCAGGCGCTGGAGCAGGATCCCGGTCATTTGCAGGTGATGCAGGGATGTAATGAGCAGGGAATTGCGCACATGGCGACCGGATTCGCCAAACAGCATCGGCGCCAGCGTATTTTTGCCGTGACGTCATCGGTTGGGCCGGGAGCTGCAAACATGGTGACCGCAGCGGCAACCGCGACGGCGAACCGTATTCCTCTGTTGTTATTGCCAGGCGATGTCTACGCCAGCCGTCAGCCGGACCCGGTATTGCAGCAAATTGAGCAATACCATGACCTTGGCATCAGCACCAACGACTGCTTCCGCCCGGTCTCGCGTTACTGGGACCGGATTAACCGCCCGGAGCAGTTAATGAGTGCGATGCTAAACGCGATGCGAACGCTTACTGACCCCGCAGATACTGGTGCCGTGACCATCTGCCTGCCACAGGATGTACAGGGAGAAGCCTGGGACTATCCACAGAGTTTCTTTACGCGCCGCGTTCATCTGATTGAACGTCGACCGCCCGACCCACAGCGTCTGGCGATGGCGCGGGCGCTGATTGCCCGCAAACGCCGTCCGCTGGTGGTATGCGGCGGCGGGGTACGATATTCCGGTGCGCATGAGGCGTTTCGTACGTTTGTTGAAACGCTGCAACTGCCGTTTGCCGAAACTCAGGCCGGAAAAGGCGCACTGGTTAGTGACCACCCACTTAACCTCGGAGGCATTGGGGTAACTGGAGGGATGGCAGCGAATCAGCTCGCACCGCAAGCCGATCTGGTGATCGGCATCGGTACGCGCCTCACCGACTTTACCACCGGTTCGAAAGCGCTGTTTTCTCATCCGGAGGTTGAGTTCCTGCTGCTGAACGTGGCGGAGTTTGACGCGCTGAAGCTTGATGCCACCGCGCTTATCGCCGACGCCCGTACCGGGCTTACGGCGTTAACTGAAACGCTGAAAGACTACCGCAGCGATTGGGGGGGCGAGATCGCACACGCGCAAGAGGCCTGGCGCGATGAGTGCCAACGTTTATGGGATCGCGACTGGCGTCCCGACGACGAACCCGAAGTGGCAGGGCATCTTGACGCTCAGCTGGCGGAATATGGCGACACGCTAAACACCCGGTTGACCCAGACGAAGGTGCTGGGACTTATCAATCAGCACATTGAAGATAACGCTATCGTCGTGGGGGCCGCTGGATCGCTGCCTGGCGATTTACAGCGTATCTGGCAGGTCAAAACCCCGGACAGCTATCACCTGGAATACGGCTACTCCTGTATGGGCTATGAAATTGCGGCTGCTATTGGGGCCAGGCTGGCGAAGCCACAGCAGCCGGTTTATGCCATGGTGGGGGATGGCTCATACATGATGCTGCATTCCGAGCTACAAACCGCCGTTCAGGAGGGGATAAAAGTCACTATCCTGTTGTTTGATAACGCCAGCTTCGGGTGCATTAACAACCTGCAGATGGGGCATGGGATGGGGAGTTTCGGTACGGAAAACCGCCACCGCAACCCGCAAACCGGACGGTTAGATGGACCGTTGGTGAAGGTCGATTTTGCTAAAAACGCGGAAAGCTACGGCTGTCGGGCATGGCGCGTACATGACGAGCAAAGCCTGCTGGCGGCGCTGGAAGCCTCCCGTGTGCATTCGGGGCCTGTGCTGCTGGATATCAAAGTTCTGCCGAAAACCATGACCCACGACTATGCCTCCTGGTGGCGCACTGGCGATGCGCAGGTGGCAGACTCTCCGTCGGTGCGAAAAGCGGCTGAGCAGACGTTTGAGCAGGTGAAAAACGCACGTCAGTACTAAAAGCGATTAATGCCGGATGGCGCTGCGCTTATCCGGCCTACAGCGGATTCTACCTTCTGGCCGGATAAGGCGTTAGCGTCGTCATCCGGCAACCTGCGACAACGAAATTTTCATTTCATTTTTCCTTTCTCTTCATCCATCACCTCCTTCCTGAACGGAAGGGGGCCAATTCCTTCATCTTTTCTGTCTTTATGTTGTGATATTGATAACAAATTTTATCTCGATCATCTCAAAAGTGTTAACTTGCACCCAAAAATATAATTTTCACTATTTATAAAAATGAAATAAATGTTTTATTTAAAGGGTCGTTAGTTCATCGCATTCACCAACACCGGGAGCCGTTATGTTTAACATTGCTTTACTGGGCGCTGGCCGAATTGGCCAGGTACATGCAGCTAACATTGCCAGTCACAGTGCTACTACCCTCTGGTCGGTCGTCGACCCGAATCAGGAATTTGCCACTCGTCTTGCCACACAGTACCAGGCTCGTTTGCAAAGCCTGGATGAGGCGATGACGGACCCTAACGTTCACGCCGTGCTGATTGCCTCCGCGACCGATACCCACGCGGATCTGATTGAAATGGCCGCACGCCACGGCAAAGCCATCTTCTGTGAAAAACCGGTCCACCTGGATCTGGCCCGTGTACGCGACTGCCTGAAAGTGGTCAAAGAGTACGACGTACCATTGTTTATCGGTTTCAACCGCCGCTTCGATCCGCAGTTTCGCCGCGTGAAAACTGACGCACTGGCCGGGCGTATCGGTAAACCGGAATCGCTGCTGATCATCTCCCGCGATCCGTCGCCGCCGCCTGCGGAATATGTGCGTGTGTCCGGCGGTATGTTCCGCGATATGACCATCCACGATTTTGATATGGCGCGCTTTATCATGGGCGAAGAGCCGGTTTCGGTGTATGCCCAGGGCAGCAATCTGGTGGATCCGGCGATTGGCGAAGCGGGCGATATCGACACCGCGTTCATCGTACTGAAATATGCCTCCGGCGCGATGGCGACCATCGTCAACAGCCGCCGTTCTTCTTACGGATACGATCAGCGCCTTGAGCTGCACGGCTCTGAAGGGCTGCTGTGCGCGGGCAATATTCTCGAAAACCAGGTGCAGCATTACGGCAAACAGGGCTGCACCAGCGCGTTACCTGAACACTTCTTCCTGCAGCGTTATAAATCGGCCTATGCCGCGGAATGGGAACACTTTGTTGCGGTACTGCGCGGCGAAGCGGTCCCTGATTGCAGCGGGGACGATGGCGAGCGTGCGCTGTATCTGGCGGATAAAGCGCTGGAGTCACTGCATAGCCAGCGTGAAGTTCTCCTCTGATTGTCACCACAACCTACCCTACACAGAGAGACATAATAATGAAAAAATTGATCTTAGCTGTCCTCATCGCCATGACATCTGGGGCAGCCATTGCTGAAAATGAGCAAATTGTTTTCAGTACGCCAAACCTGGCGATGCCATTTGAAGTTCACATGCAGCGCACGGCAGTGAAAGCCGCAAAAGAGATGGGCGTGAATTTACAGGTCCTGGACGGGCAGGGTAGCTCGCCAAAACAGGTCGCTGACCTGGAAAACGCCATAACTCGTGGCGCACAGGGCTTTATTGTTTCGCCGAACGATGTCAACGCGGTATCCAGCGCGGTAGATGAAATTCAGGATGCGAAACTGCCCGTGGTCACGCTCGACCGCTCCGTTGACAGCCAGAAAAAAGTGCCACACTTCGGCGCGAACAACTACAAAGGCGGCGAGGCGATTGGCGACTTTGTCAAAACCAAATTCCCAGACGGGGCAGACATTATTCTGCTGACCGGCCAGCCAGGCTCCTCCTCCAACATTGAACGTACTAAAGGTATTCGCGACAGCCTGAAGGCGGGCGGTGAAAAGTACAAGATCGTGGCCGATCAGACGGGTAACTGGATGCGTTCTGAAGGGATGCGCATTGTTGAAAGCGTGCTGCCTTCGCTGCCGAAACGCCCGCAGGTGATCCTCTCCGCTAACGACGATATGGCGCTGGGCGCGATTGAAGCGTTACAGGGGCAAGGACTGAAGCCGGGTGAAGTTCTGGTCACGGGATTCGATGCCGTGCCGGAAGCACTGGCGCGTGTGCGCGACGGTTGGCTGGCAGTGACGGCGGATCAACGTCCTGGCTTTGCGGTGAAAACGGCCATGAGCCAGTTGGTGAATAACGTCCGTGAGAAGACTGCGATCACCGGGGCTGACTACCCGCCAACGCTTATCACTAAAGAAAATTTGCAGCAGGCTGAGCGTATCGGTGAGGCCGGTAACTGATATGTCCGGAGCCGCCGTTACGGCGGCTCCCTCTAAAGGAGGAGCAGACCGATGTCGCAACCCTTACTGAAAGTGACCGACCTGGCGAAAAGCTTTTCCGGCGTTTGGGCGCTGAGCAGCGCACAACTGACTGTCGGAGCAGGCGAAATTCATGCGCTGTTAGGTGAGAACGGTGCCGGAAAATCGACCCTGCTGAAAGCGCTGGCGGGCGCACAGCCGCAAACACGCGGGGATATTTGGTTCAACGGCGAAACATTGCCGGTAGAAGACTCTCCGGTTGAGCGGCAGAACAAGGGCATTATCACGATTTATCAGGAATTTAATCTGCTGCCCAATATGACCGTCGCCGAGAATATGTTCCTCGGACGCGAACCGCGTAAACGCAATCTGATTGTGGACGAAAAGGCGGTAAATCAGGAGGCGCAGGTAATTTTGGATTACCTGCAACTGAACGTTGCGCCAACCACGGCCGTGGCCCGACTGAGCGTGGCGCAGCAGCAAATGGTGGAAATTGCGCGGGCGCTGACGTTGAACGCGAAGCTGATCATCATGGACGAACCTTCCGCCGCGCTGAGCGACAGCGAAGTAGAAAGTCTGCACCGGGTGGTGCGGGAACTTAAAGGGCGTGGCGTGAGCATTATCTACGTCACCCATCGCCTGCATGAAGTTTTTCAACTCTGCGACCAGTTCACCGTTTTTCAGGATGGACGATTCACCGGGAATGGCGCGGTTGCACAGACCACCGTAGAACAGCTGATCCGCCTGATGGTGGGGCGCGATGTGGCCTTTAATCGCCGCCCGGCCAGCGAAACTCACCATGAAGATAAACCTGTGCGTCTGGCGGTGAAGGGGCTTAGCCGCGAAAAACCGCCGCTGGATCCGCATGGCATCGCGCTGCACGACATTAGCTTCCACGTGCATGCTGGCGAAGTATTAGGTATTGCCGGACTGGTGGGTGCCGGGCGCACCGAAGTGGCCCGCTGCCTGTTTGGCGCCGACGGTTTTACCTCCGGCAGCTTTGAACTTGATGGCGTGCCGTATCAGCCGCGCGATCCGCTGTTTGCGCTGGATCAGGGGCTGGCGCTGGTACCGGAAGATCGTAAAAAAGAGGGTGCAGTGTTGGGACTGTCGATCCGCGACAACCTGTCGCTCTCCAGCCTGTCGTCACTGCTGCACTGGCGCTGGTTTGTGAATACCCGCAAAGAAGATGCCCTGATTGAGTCTTACCGCCAGGCGCTGCAGATCAAAATGGTCAACAGTGCGCAGGAGGTGCGCAAGCTCTCCGGCGGAAACCAGCAAAAAGTGATCCTCGCGCGCTGCATGGCGCTTAACCCTCGGGTGTTGATTGTGGATGAACCGACGCGCGGCATCGATGTTGGCACCAAATCAGAAGTCCATCAGGTGCTGTTTGATATGGCGAAAAAGGGCGTGGCGGTGATTGTGATCTCCTCCGATCTGCCGGAAGTCATGGCGGTTTCCGATCGGATCATCACGTTGAGTGAAGGTCGGGTGACTGGCGAGATCCACGGCGATGACGCCAACGAAGAGCGGCTAATGACGATGATGGCCATCAACCATAACGCCCTGAATGCGGCATAACGGAGTGACTCATGACGCAGATTATTTCTAAAACGCAGGTTCCAGCCAAACGCGGTGGACGTCTTGATCCCATTGCCTTTTTTGAGCGCTTTGGGGTGCTGATTTTTATGATCCTGCTGCTGATTTTCTTTCAGTTGCAGAACAGCAATTTTCTTTCTGAACGCAACATTTTCAACATTCTGACCGAAGTCTCCATCTACGGAATCATGGCGGTGGGGATGACGTTTGTCATTCTGACTGCCGGCATCGATCTGTCGGTGGGCTCTATCCTGGCGGTCTGCGCTATGACCGCTGCGTATGTGATCAAGGGCGACAACTTCACCACCGTCGATCCGAACGCCTGGGGCGGCATGAGCTGGCTGATTGGTCTGGGGATTTGTCTGGCCATGGGCACGGCGATCGGCTTCCTGCACGGCCTGGGCGTGACCCGTCTGCGCCTGCCTCCGTTCATCGTCACCCTCGGTGGGATGACCATCTGGCGCGGCCTGACGCTGGTGATCAACGACGGCGCGCCGATCGCCGGTTTCGATCAGGGCTACCGCTGGTGGGGTCGCGGGGAGCTGCTCGGCATCTCCATTCCGATCTGGATCTTCGCCATCGTCGCCCTCGGCGGCTATCTGGCGCTGCATAAAACCCGCTGGGGCCGCTTCGTCTACGCCATCGGCGGTAACCCGGAGGCGGCGCGCCTGGCGGGGGTGAACGTCAAGCGCGTGCTGGTCAGCGTCTATGTGCTGATCGGCTGTCTGGCCGGGCTGGCGGGCTTCATTCTGAGCGCGCGTCTGGGGAGCGCCGAGGCGGTGGCCGGGATCTCCTTTGAGCTGCGCGTCATCGCCTCGGTGGTGATCGGCGGCACCTCGCTGATGGGCGGCTACGGGCGCATCGGCGGCACCATTATCGGCTCCATCATCATGGGGATTCTGATTAACGGCCTTGTGCTGATGAACGTCTCGGCCTACTACCAGCAGATTATCACCGGATTAATTATCGTTCTGGCGGTGGCATTCGATACCTATGCCAAGAGCCGTCGCGGCGCACTGTGAGGATCACGATGAAAGAGGTTCGTATTGGATTAATTGGCACCGGGTATATCGGCAAGGCGCACGCTATCGCCTACGCCCAGGCCCCGACGGTGTTCAACCTGCGCGGCAGGCTGGTGCGCGAGATGGTGGCGGAAGTCACGCCGGAGCTGGCGGCAGCGCGCGCGCAGGCGTTTGGCTTCAACCGCTCCACCGGCGACTGGCGGGCGCTGGTGGCCGACCCTGCTATTGACGTGGTGGATATTTGTTCACCCAACCACCTGCATAAGGAGATGGCGCTGGAGGCGATCCGCCACGGCAAGCACGTCTACTCGGAGAAGCCGCTGGCGCTTAACGCCCACGACGCGCGCGAGATGGTCGACGCCGCGAAGCGGGCCGGGGTGAAAACGCTGGTGGGGTTCAACTACATGAAGAACCCGACCGCGCAGCTGGCGAAGGAGATTATCGCCCGCGGCGAGATTGGCGAGGTGATCCACTTCTACGGCACCCACAACGAAGACTATATGGCCGACCCGCTCTCGCCCATTCACTGGCACTGCTTTAAAGAGACCGCCGGGCTGGGCGCGCTGGGCGACCTCGCGGCGCATATCGTCAATATGGCCCAGTACCTGGTCGGGGAGATCGAGCAGGTCTGCGGCGACCTGAAGATCGTGGTCCCGGCGCGCCCGGCGAAGGCCGGATCGTCAGAGATGATTGCTGTCGAAAACGAGGATCAGGCACACGCGATGGTGCGCTTTGCGGGCGGCGCGCAGGGCGTGATTGAAACCTCCCGCGTCGCCTGCGGCCGTAAGATGGGGCTGTCGTACGTCATCACCGGGACGAAAGGCGCCATCAGCTTCACCCAGGAGCGCATGGCCGAGCTGAAGCTCTATCTGCATGAGGATCCGGTTAACCGTCAGGGGTTCCGCACGCTTCTCGTCGGCCCGGCACACCCGGACTACGCCGCGTTCTGCATGGGCGCGGGCCACGGGATTGGCTTTAACGATCAAAAAACGGTGGAGGTGCGCGACCTGGTGGACGGGATTGCCGCCGACGCGCCGATGTGGCCGGACTTCGAAGAGGGCTGGAAGGTGTCGCGCGTGCTGGACGCGATCGCGCTCTCTCACCAGGAAGGCCGCTGGCTGAACGTGAACGACATTGTCTGATGAGGTATCAACGTGGAAAAGCAGTTTGATGTGATATGCATGGGCCGCGTGGCGGTTGACCTCTACAGTCAGCAGATTGGCGCACGCCTGGAAGATGTGTCGAGCTTTGCCAAATATCTTGGCGGATCGTCCGGCAACGTGGCCTACGGAACGGCGCGACAGGGACTGCGTTCATCAATGCTGGCGCGGGTTGGCGACGAACATATGGGGCGTTTCCTGCGTGAAGAATTAAACCAGGTAGGCTGCGATACTAGCCATCTGATTACCGATAAAGACCGCCTGACAGCGCTGGTGCTACTCGGCATTAAAGACCGGGACACCTTCCCACTGATTTTTTACCGTGATAACTGCGCGGATATGGCGATTACCGCCAGCGATGTTGATGAACAGTACATCGCTTCTGCTCGTTGTCTTGCCATCACCGGGACGCATCTTTCTCATCCGCAAACCCGCGAGGCGGTGTTGACGGCGCTCGCTTACGCCCGCCGTCACGGCGTGCGTACGGCGCTGGATATCGACTATCGCCCGGTGCTGTGGGGGCTTACATCCTTAGGCGACGGCGAAACACGTTTTATCGCCGCCGATCAGGTCACCCGTCAGTTGCAGGAGGTATTGCATCTTTTTGATGTGATTGTCGGCACCGAGGAGGAGTTTCATATCGCGGGCGGCAGTACCGATACACTGCAGGCGCTGTCGCAGGTTCGCGGCGTGAGTAACGCGACGCTGGTCTGCAAGCGCGGTGCGCTCGGTAGCTCGGTGTATACCGACGCGATCCCGGCCCGGCTGGACGATGGCCTGACGGTGACCGGCGTACGCGTGGAGGTGCTGAACGTGTTGGGGGCGGGGGATGCGTTTATGTCCGGCCTGCTGCGCGGCTACCTGAACGATGAGGGATGGGAGCAGGCGTGCCGCTATGCTAATGCCTGTGGTGCGCTGGTGGTATCTCGTCACGGCTGTGCGCCGGCGATGCCGAGCAAAGTTGAGCTTGATGATTATCTTTCTCGTGCTGCGGAGGTTCCGCGTCCGGATCTTGACCCGCGTCTAAACCATCTGCACCGCGTCACCACCCGTCGCCGCGAATGGCCGGAACTGTGCGTGATGGCTTTCGATCACCGCAGTCAGCTTGAAGAGATGGCGCTACAGTGCGGCGCATCTTTGAAGCGTATTCCGGCATTGAAACAGCTTATTTTGCAGGCCAGCCGTGAAGCGGCCAACCGCGCCGGGCTGGAGGGCAAGGCCGGGCTGCTTTGCGACGGTACGTTTGGTCAGGATGCGCTGAATTCGATAACCGGAGAGGGCTGGTGGATAGGTCGCCCTATCGAACTGCCGGGATCTCGCCCGCTGGAGATGGAACACGGCAATATTGGCTCGCAGCTCATCAGTTGGCCGCAGGAACATGTGGTGAAGTGTCTGGTTTTTTTCCATCCGGAAGATGCCCACGCGTTGCGTCTGGAGCAAGAACAGAAAATCGCCGAGGTGTACCGCGCCTGTTGTCAGTCAGGTCATGAGCTGCTGCTGGAGGTGATTTTGCCGGCCAGTATGCCGCGCAGTGATGAACTGTATTTGCGCGCTATTTCCCGCTTCTACAACTTAGGGATTTACCCCGACTGGTGGAAACTCCCACCGCTGACTTCTGCTGGCTGGACGGCGTTGAGTGACATTATTGAACGGCGCGATCCGCACTGCCGTGGCGTGGTGATCCTTGGTCTGGACGCACCGGCAGAGCAACTGCGCGCGGATTTCAAAGCGGCTGCGGGTCATGCGGTGGTGAAAGGATTTGCCGTGGGACGCACGCTGTTTGGCGACGCTTCCCGCGCGTGGTTGAAACACGATATTGACGATGCGCAACTGGTGGCGCGCATTAAAGATAACTACCTGCAGCTTATCGCCTGGTGGCGCGAGCGCGGACAAGCATAATTCAGGAGAAGATAATGACGGTACAATTAGGTATTAATCCACTGACATGGACGAATGACGATCTTCCTTCACTGGGCGCTGAGACGTCGCTTGATACTTGTCTGAGCGAGGGTAAAGAGGCCGGATTTGCTGGTTTCGAACTGGGTAATAAATTCCCGCGCGAGGCGCGACTGCTCGGCCCCATTTTGCAGCGTCACGACCTGCAACTGGTTTCCGGCTGGTACTCCGGACGTCTGCTGGAACGCAGCGTGGAGGAGGAGATTGCCGCCGTGCAGTCACATCTGATGTTACTGCGCGAGCTGGGGGCCAAGGTGCTGGTCTTTGCCGAAGTCAGTGGCTGCATTCACGGAGAGCAGCAGACGCCGGTACATCTGCGTCCGCGCTTCCCGCAAGAGCGCTGGCAAGAATACGGTGAAAAGCTCACCGAGTTTGCGCGCTACACCCAGCAGCAGGGGGTACAGATTGCCTATCACCACCACATGGGAACGGTGATTGAATCTGCTGAAGATGTGGGTAATCTGATGACGAATACCGGTGATGAAGTTGGATTGCTGCTCGACACGGGACACTTGACCTTCGCCGGGGCCGATCCGCTGGCGGTGGCGCAGCGCTGGGCATCGCGTATCAACCATGTTCACTGTAAAGACGTGCGTGCCGACGTGCTGGCGGATGTCAAAAATCGCAAAACCAGCTTTCTCGATGCGGTACTGAGTGGGGTCTTTACAGTGCCGGGTGATGGCTGCGTTGACTATCCGCCGATCATGGCCTTGCTGAAGGCGAACCAGTATCAGGGGTGGTTAGTCGTGGAGGCGGAGCAAGATCCGGCCATCGCGCATCCGCTGACGTATGCGCGTCTGGGCTATAACAACCTTAGCCGTCTGGCGCGTGACGCTGGTCTTATCTGAGGAGGTGATATGTCACGTTTATTATCACGCTGGCAGCAGCCGGACGCGCAGGGGCGTACGCAGTCAGTGACGCCAGAAAGCGCCGGTTGGGAATATGTTGGCTTTAAAGCGTATGAAATGGAAGAAGGGCAGCAGCTTACGCTGCCCGCCGTCAGCGAAGAACGTTGTCTGGTATTGGTCGCCGGACGCGCGACCGTCACCACGCCGGGTGCAACCTTTACGGATATTGGCGAGCGGATGAGCCCGTTCGAACGGATCAAACCGTGGGCGGTCTATGTCACTGCTGGTGAAACCATACAGGTTCAGGCGGTGACCAGACTGGAGCTGGCGGTCTGCGCTGCGCCGGGGAAAGGCACACACCCAACACGGCTGATCGCCCCTAAGGATATCGACGGGGAAGCGCGCGGCAAAGGTCACAACCAGCGTTATGTGCATAACATTTTACCGGAAGATAAACCTGCTGATAGCCTGCTGGTGGTGGAAGTGTGGACCAACGAAGGCTATACCAGTTCCTGGCCAAGTCACAAGCATGATACCGATAATCCGCCGCAGGAGACCTATCTGGAAGAGACTTACTACCATCGCCTCAACCCGCCGCAGGGATTCTGTCTGCAGCGGGTATACACCGACGACCGGTCGCTTGACGAGTGTATGGCTGTCTATAACCGCGATGTCGTGATGGTGCCAAAAGGGTATCACCCGGTGGCAACCCTGGCAGGATATGACAGCTACTACCTCAACGTGATGGCGGGCCCGGTACGCAAATGGATGTTCACCTGGGAAGATGAACATGCGTGGATTAATCGCGAGTATCCAGTTGATAAGTAAGGTTTTGAATGGCTTTGTTAAAAGCGAGTCGTTTTTTCCCTCTTTTGATCAGTAAAATGGGAGGGATGGGATGACGGTTGGTACTATTTAAGTGCTCATTATTCTCATAGCTCGCCTGGCTATGAGAATAATGCAAGCGTCGATATATTTGGGGTTATGGCAGTAGCCAGGGTGCTGTCGAAAACACCCCGGCTATCTTTTGTTGCGGGCTGATTAGAAATGATATTTCAGTCCTAACGTTGCCGCGCTGTTGTTGTAACCGTTGTCTCCCATCTGGACGCCCACATTACCCCACAGATTTAAATCTGGCGTAATCTGGCCTTCGACACCCAGTTTAATCTCTCCCAGATTGCGTGCACCTTCCTGGCTGACGCTAACGTCGTCCATTTTTGTGCTAAAACTGCGTGTATTATGGAGCCAGTTAGCTTCAATAAATGGCTGGAATTCGCGGCCTTTGCCCTCATCCATTTTATTAAAGCTTTTCAGATAGGCTCTGGCTCCAAGACGGGTTTGAATATTACCGTTACCATTCATCTCGACACGCGTTCCGTTAGCTTCTCGATGGTCATCTGATTTGACCCCCATCCAGGTAACCTGCGCCTGCGGTTGAACATACCACTCATTAACGGTTCCTTTGCTGCCAGAGAATTCGCCAACTTTAAAGGTATACCCCGTTTCAACAGATGCCGTCAGACCTTTGGATTTATAGGACTCAGAAGCCAGTCCTTCACCTTTGACATGGTTATCAAACCATCCATATTGTGCCCAACCGTCGAAGTACAGGCCTTTATGATCAGTGTTATCGGCAAACCACGTGGCATAAAGGCCAGTGCTATAGCCATTGACGCTACCTCGCGAGGTGTAACCCGTTGCTGATGAGCGGGTCTGATTATTGTCATGACCATATCCGGCCATGATCCCGAGACGCCATCTATCATGCCCGTTGGTTGAGCCCTGCGCGATATCGCTGCCGAGCTGCATCACATAGCGATTACTTTGAGTACGCAACTGGCTGCTACCGTCATACCAACTTTGGTGGCTACCTGCCTGACGCATCCACATACCGGTGGTTTTCATCTCTCCGGTTGACACATCTGTGTACTGAGCTTTGCCCGAGCGATCGTGTAGCTGCATGTTGAACATGGTGTTTACTGCAGCATGGTTCGCGGTATAGGTTCCTCCTTCCGGGCGAAGCATATGCTCTGTGGGCGAAACCGGTTTTTCGGGATTTTCAGGCTTAATCAACTGACTGGTCAGATACCAGTGATTATTGTTAGCCCCCTGACCTCGAACCAATGAATAATCATACGCACCCGCAGTGATACGCCCGCTCTGAGCAAAATCACCATCAGAACGGCCATCAACATGAATAAGCTCAATCCCCTCCAGAGTTTGTGAACCCTGGCCTCCTGCATTGGTGACACTTACTTGAGTATTGCCAGTGGTATCACCTTTTACAATAAGCTTATCGGTGGCCGAACGATCGTCCCCCAGAACCGTATCAAAATTAATATGACCATTGCTGCCGTGGTAATTTCCTTCAACAATCAGCTGGTTGCCGGCGGACTGTCCAATATTCCCCAAAGATATCGCACCCTGATTGGTGAGATCTCCGCCAACAGTAAAGTGGCCTGATGCTCCATTTCCGGCAACAAACAGTCCGGCATTATGGATACTGCCTAGTACTGTTCCCGCGCCTGAAAGCATACCGGCAGAAGATATATTGACCTGCTGGCTCGCTAAAGTAACAGGCGCATCCTCCTGACCCAGCATCAGCCCCCCTTGTTGAATATCCGTGGTGCCGGTATAGGTGGAATTCGCAGTCAGAGTGACAGTGCCCTGGCCCTGCTTGATGATATTACCGCTGCCATCGACCTGGTTTTGCATGGTCCAGTCATCCATGCTGTTAAGGATCATGTCACCCTGATTGTGAATCGTCGCCTCCCCCAGATGTTCGGCGGCTGACGCCACTAATTGTGTGTTTTTATCCAGGCTTAGCTGGCCGCTAAATCCACTGTTATCCCCCTTAAGAGCGACGTTAGATTCGCTGAATGAAACTTCACCCTTACCGCTAAGGTTGTTGGACAAATGTCCCTCAACGGCATTGAGGTTGAGATGACCATCGGCAATAATCTTCCCGGTTCCCAATCCCTGAACATTATCCAGAGTGACCTCTGCGCCGGAGGCGATGGTCGTTGTTGCGCTTAAGGACGCATTAGAGCCCTTCACGCTAAAGACACCGTTATCGATATTCAGATTACCGCTGCCGACCAATGCCCCCGCGGATGTTCCGCCGTTAGAAATCGTCAGGCTACCGCCATTAATATTCAGAACTGATCCCGCTGCGCTGGTTAGCTGCCCAATCGTCTGGCTATGCCCATTCATATCCAAAACGGTCTCTTCTGCCATCTGTAGACCTGCTGTATGGCCCAGGACATTATCATTGAGCATCAGTAGATTACCGCTGCGCAAATCGGTCAGACCGGTGTAATCATTATTCAAACCAGATAGTGAAACTGTGTGGCCTTTCTGGCTGTCGAGCGCCAGATCCCCGGAGCCGGTCAGGCGGGAACTCAATTCCGCAGCCGCCCCGACTTTTCCGTTGGCGTTCAGGATCAGTGCATTCTGACCCTGTCCTTGTAGTTCAATCTGCGTCAGACCGTAGCCCACATAAAGGCCGTCATGGTTTTGCCCGCTGGTCAGGCGATAGTCGTATGTTCCCTTTGCTACAACCTGCCCGTCCTGGCTGATGTCATGCTGAACAGCGTCTGTTATCGCGTTACCGTTCAGATCCTGCAGTTGCAGGTTTCCGGCATCTCCTGTTACAACGGTTGCTGAATTGGTGGAAACCAGTTTAATTTCCGCATTGGCGTCTTCCTGCTCCATTAAGGAGAGACCGGTATCAATACCTTGAGATATGGCGTCCACTACGCCCACAGGATTCACCTGCACAGCACCAGACCCCGTCAGGTCTAACCGGTCTTTAACATTCACCATTTTGTCGGTTTGGTGTATGCCGGGAGTAATGTTACCAAACTCAATGGTACCGCCAGAAAAGGCCAGACTTCCGATGGACTGTGTGCCTGTGCCCAGTGAAATTTCACTCCCTTTTCCTGCAATCAGCCCTGCTTTTGCAAGAGCATCGGTGTTGGTTCCCTGCAGGTTGAATGTCGTATTTTGTAATGCCAGATCACCAGTGAACCCAGAGGTCGCTGTGCTATTTTTAAAAGAGAAAGCGTGATTTCCCGTATCGACCCCCAGGATGCCAGACCCAGAAATCTGGTGGCTAAATAACCAGTCGCTGGTGCTATTGAGCTGCAGTTTCCCGTCAACGGATAACCCAGCAGAGCCCAGGTTTTTCTGATCGGACACGGTTGCAACGGCACCCGATTCAACATTGATCTTTCCTTTAAAGGCGGTGTTATCACCTAATAACGCCACATTTCCGGCGCCGACGGAGATAATGCCGTTCCCCGCAACCTTATTGGTAAACGCCATGTTGTCCTGGGCGTTCAGTAAGAGTTTGCCGCTATTGCTAATATCAGCGGTTCCCAGGTTCTGCGTAACCCCAAGGGTGGCATTCCTGGCAATTTTTACGTTGCCGCTAAATTTTGAGTTATCACCAGATAAAAACGTTGTGCCATTTAGCGCATTGATATTACCCAGCCCCTCACTGCCGCTTGATATATCAGCTGTTATATTTGCGTTATCACTGGTGTGGTTCAGTGTGATTTTTTTATTGTCCGTGCCAGCCCAGACAAACTCTATTTTCTTGGCGTCAATAATCCCTGCAGATTTAGCTTTCTCACCTTCTTGAGCGCCTAATGCTAATTCTGAATTCGTACTCAAACTAATTTCTGGGGCAGATATTTTCCCCATGTCAGATACCACCAGTGTAGTATTTGAATCTTGATTATAATACCCCAGGCTTAATTTCTCACTGGCGTTAATTTCACCCTTGTTATTAACCGACAGGAATTGATCGCCACCGTAGCTCTTGAAAACACCCATAAAGAATGTTTGTGTATTTACCTGGCTACCTTCGCCGCTAATGTTTCCCCTTTCATAGGTAAGACGACTGGTCCCTTTAACATGAATCTTACCGCCATCAGATACATTAAAATAACCACCAGTTCGCCAGTTGTCTGATGCGCTGTCATATAAGTCGTCAGCATAGAGTTCGCTGCCTGCATTGGACACGTTAAGGTAACCCGTACCTCTCAGCAGAACGTTTAGCTCGCCATTGATACGCACTGTTCCTTGGGTAATATCCAGCCCACCACCTGATGTGAAGGTCAGGCGGGGGCGAGAGTCCGGTGCATTGATTACCAGGTTAGCATTATCTTTTACATTGATATGGTAATTAATAGACTGGTTTTTTTCGCCAAAATCAACGGTGTTATCTGTGCTGACATCAATATCATTAGCAAAGGCCATTGATGAACATAGCGCTACAGCACCGGCTAATAACGCCCTGGACTTTTTTTTCGTGTTCTTCCTTCCCAGTTCGGAGCACACACACCAGCAATTACGGACTTTACTCCATTTTATTTGATATATTTTGTTCATAAACTCTCCGCAAAATAATCATAATAAAAATTTAACACTTTTGGGGTAAGGTATTTATCGGACCACATTTTTGAGAGTGAAAATGCAGATCTCCGAATTGATGATATATGTCATGTATCATTAATGTGATGTAAACATCAGTACTGGATACTCGATTCAAGTCTCCCTGCGTAGTTTGTCACGTGATAAATTAATTTTGATAATATTGCCATCAGTCTGAAAATATTTTACCTGAGGCTTTGTCGATATTTCCAGCCCTTTTATTATATTGCTGTTTGTTTTCAAATCAACGGGGGAGGGGGAATCGTCGAGAGTGAACTTAGCTTTGCTATACCTATTACAGTTCTGAGTCTTAGTGGGTAGAATACGTGTGGACAATATATAGAATAGAAAGGGAGATAGCCGCCATGCTGCGGCTATCTCCTGTTTATATCCCGATCAGGAATTCGGTTGATGATTCTCAACTACCCAGACGGTGAGTTCTTTTTCCAACGTTTTATCTCCCGTCGTTGCCTTCACTTTCACCCAACTTTCACCAGCAGTATCCGTTCTCAGTTCAGAGTAGGCATTTCCTAACTTAAAGTTGGTTTTATCCGGCGTCATCGTAAAGGTTCCGCTGTCGGGTTTGGCTCTGCTGCCTGCGCTAAATTCGACACTGCCGTTTAATGGGTTACCGAATTTATCCCGCAACCGGGCCATAAAGCCCACCGGTTCAAGATCGGCAACGACGTAGCCAAAATCCTGCTCCAGAGTGAGTACTGGATTCTGGGCATCAGCATTCAGCATCAGCGAAGCATTTGCCGAGACGTTGCTACCGTGTTCAGCCAATGTGGCGGTCAGCGTGTAACGACCCGCCTTTTGACCGTGGACATTTACGGTCGCAGTACCGGAAGCATTGGTGGTGACAAGCGTATTATCAATCACCAGAGGATCGCGTGGCGATGGGCCTGTGGCCGTAATCTTCAGCTTACGGTTGCTGACGCTGTTCCCCGATGTATCGCTCAGATGCAGGGTAAACGCCACGTTATCCACATCACTCACTACGGCGGATGTGGTTGACGGTTCGATCGTCAACGCTGCATTTTGCAGATCTGATACCACCTCAATCGCCTTACCCGCCGTAACGCGTTTACCCTCTTTGATGAAGGTTGCCTGCAATTGATAGTGCCCGGCTTCTGTGGCAACAAAGGTTGTTGATGCCATTCCTTTCTCATCCAATGTCAGTTCTGACTGGCCCAGTTTTAATCCACTGGCAGGGGTACTGGTCAGGTGCACGTTGCCACTAAATGGGTTGTTCTCACCGTCGACAACCTGTACCTGAATTTCATGCGTAGCTGATGCGTTTGCCACGATGCTCTCAGCAGGTGCCGCCAAATTCAGCACTGCGCTGTTAATATCAGGTACGAATTCCAGGTCAACGCTTGAGGACTCAACGCTGTGCTGCCCATCTGTAACCCTGGCATTAACGGTGTAATGACCCGCCTTAACCGTTGTTAACGTTACCGTCGCGTAACCCTCTTTATTGGTGGTGATTTTGTCCGGGTACACGAGCCCTTGTGGCGTTACGATAAGCTCCACTTTCTGTCCTTCAACCGACGCGTTGGTATTGTTGAGCATGATCTCAAGCGTGGCACCATCGCGACCGTTTGCTGCAATATCGGTAATTGCGCCATTGTCTTTGGCTGTCAGAGACAATGTTGCCCCCTCCATTGCAGAGGCAAATGTGACGCTTAGGGATGAGCTGATGTTCCCCACGTTCAGCGTAACCTCATAGGTTCCCGGCGTTGAACTGGTCAGTGAGAATCTTGCTTCACCTTTGGCATCGGTGGTGGCAACGTTCTCGCCATTCGCAACCTTGACCTGTGACGGTAACGCCAGGGTGACCGTGTATCCGGATAGCGCGTTACCATAAGGGTCGGTCAGGGTAACGACCGCGACATTACTCTGTTTGCCATCCGCCAGCGCATTGTCCTTGGTCAGGTTAAAAGCCTGCACCACCGGCTGCGTTTTGTCTGCAATCCAGTTGGCTTGTTTTTCCAGCCCGGAGAAATCATGTTTTTGTGACGTCACACCAATTCGTGTCGCCTGAGCCAGTTCAGACGTTGCCTTAGCGCTGTACACGCCGTCTTTCTCTTCTACTGCAGTAAAACGGATCTCGCCGCTGGCTGAAACAGCATAAAAACGTAAGCTGTCGTCGCCGGTGATGGCATTCCCGTCTTTATCTTTTGCTTCTAACGCCAGGTTAATCGGGTGCCCTACGACCTGCTCCATGGGCATTACCGTGAATGTCGATTTTGCCGACTCGGCGGAAATCGCTTTAAGTGTCACTGTCAGGGTTTCTGTTTTACCCAGGACTTTAGCGGTTATGCGTGCCGTCCCCGCCGTTAAACCCGGCGTCAGCATAGCGGTATACACCCCGGAACGGGTTTCCTGCACTTCACCAAGCTTTGGAGCCTGTGCCGAACGCTCACGATTTCTCTGTGCGTCAGGCGTAAATGCCAAAGACAATTCAATGTCATGTGCAAGCCCTGTTAACGGATTGCCATTGGTATCTTTAAGCACCAGCTTAACCGGATGCTGTGACTTCCCATCAGCCGCGATGATCGGTTGCTGCTCGTCGTTCAATGTAAAATCCATTGTGCCGACAGAGGCTGAATTCCCCGTCACCGTTACGCTCATCACTGCATAGTTAGAGACGTTTCCTTTAACATCTCGCGCCGTTGCGCCGATCTGCCACTGATTGGTGCCGCCGGGTGTATAAGCGGGTAACGTCAGTTGCCATGACGTGCCGCTACCGGAAATGCGCCCGCCAGCGGCGGCAAATGCGCTATCGTTCCACTCTACCGACTGAATGCCCCAGTGGGATTTATCCAGTGAAATAGTCACCGGAACAACGGCGCCACCTTCCCCCTGCACGCTTTCAGGCAGGCGGATTTTCAGAACCGATTTTTTGCGGTATTCCAGAACAATATTGTTATTTCGTTCGACAAAATCGTAGCGTCCGTGCTGAACTTCGCGCATCAACGCAACATTGTCGCTATCCAACTGCTTCGCCAGCGGGATGCCGGGGCGATAGTTAATCTCTACGCCGAAGCGTGAATCATGAGTATTGCTCTGCCCCTGCTTGTGTTCAGCGGAAAGCGTAACTAGCGGAACCGGCGTATAGCTGATCCCACCTGTAAAGGCGTACGGATTTTCCTGAAGATGATCGCTGCCAAAGAGGCCGACATTCTTGCCGTAATACTTTTCATATTTAAGCGATGCGCCCAGTTGCGGATACGATGGCAACCAACCTTGGGTATAGATATCCCATCCATCCGCCGGACGTTCCTGATAATCATCCAGATCGTGGGAATCCTTCCATTTTGATAATCTTAAATAAGCATTTGCGCCTGCATGTAAATAATCTCGCCAATACTCAACGCCTGCACCCATACGTGCGTGATGACGACTTAAATCGTAGTCATAAAATAAGTTTGCGCCCAGCATTGAATTATCCGCCGTGAAGTAGCGATAACCCATACCGATATTAGTTTGGGTTCTGTCATCGGTACGGTGAAGCGATGTCTGGCTAAATAAAACATGCTGCTTTGTATCAATCCACGGATAAAGGAAATCGAACGACGAATCTTTCAACGAGAAAGCGTCATCGACGTTGAGTTGAAGACGCGCATTACCGTACTTCTGTAGCCACTCTACCACCTCCTTCGTTGCCTGTGCTGAGACGGTATTGGCAGCAAAACTGCCCGCATGGCCGTTTTCAATACTTCTGCCAGCTTGCGCGGCGAGAGAAGACAGGCCGCGCAGTTCTTGCTGTTCTGCGGCGGTCTGCGATGCCTTAACGGCTGACGCATGGCTAATGGTTGGCGTGAAGCTAAGAAGGGCAGGATACAGGGCCTGCAAAGCGATTGTTGACCATGCGACAACCTTATTAACGGGGCCTGTTGCCCCATTGCTCCGCGAAATTTTCTTATTTGACATTCGTAACTCCAATATCAATTAAAAAAATCAAAGGTTATTCTATGTACTGAACGGGATGCGTAATATATGTATTTAGTAGGAAAATTCAAGAGTTATTCATGGAGAAGTTAACTGGATGTTTTTACACGGTCCTCTGTCGGGGTTGTCTAGCGATGTCGAACGTTTAAATAGCGAATGTTCTAAAAAATACGTTTCTTTTTATAGTGACGATTTTAAGCTTATAGGAATATTCTTTCAGCCTGGTCGTTCACTGTTAAATAAAAAGGGGTATCAGGAAATTAATCTGCTTGTTCGTATTCATCTATCATCACGTTCTCCGGATTTAAGTCTGGAACGTGCCAACGCTATTCAGGACGGGTCAAAGAGCATAAAAAAAGCCCGCTTAAGCGGGCTTTTTTATCACTCGGGAGCCGCGGCTCCTTTGCGTATCTTTTTTTGTCTCCTCACCGTCTGGTCGGTGTCCTGCTGAGACTGCTAACTTCCTGTTATTGCTAGTGCTGTCCTGGCACTATCCAATCATGATTGGTGGAGCTGGCGGGAGTTGAACCCGCGTCCGAAATTCCTACATACCATTTTTACTATAATGAAAACAGTGATTTACGTTTAAAAACAGAGTGTTAGTATTATTTGGTATTTGTCCGTTTTATCCGTTTTTAATGCTCTGCCGCCAAAGTGTCGCCACTATTGCTGGCCTATCTGATAGGAGAATAATCGAATAAGCGATCCATGCAAACTTCCAGTTTATAGAAGTCAGTTAATGGGTAAAGTCTGATTATGTCACTATCAAAATCAGTAATGCCAGATAGCCTTTCTTTTCGATCAAGAAATCTGATAGCTCTCTCCTGCTCAGATGTTTTGGGGATCGCATTCTGATACTCTAATGTTTTTAAAACCTGCCATGAAACAGGTGGAGTGAAATCAAATAATGATGACAACCTTGGGCAAAAATCTTTTTGAGTCGTTTGTCTATATGTAGCTTTGGGTGGTAACACAACATTTATTGAAAGTTTTGAACCTCGACTTTTTTTCATTTTCGTTGATGAATAAGCTATGCCAGATATTGGAGATTGACCCCGTGTGCTAATCCACTGCATGAGTAAATTAGGTATTATATATTCTTGTGTAAAGCTTGAGTTTTCATGCGTTTTTATATAGCTACATGAAAAAATTAAAGGCCAGAGAACCAAATACGAACCTTTGATATAATTATTTGTTCTTAACTCTTCACTGCCCCATTCTTTAGTATTGATTGAGGTTTTCAGTTGTGGAACAAAGTTAAGAATTTTAGATTTAGTATCTTGTGATATGAATGAAGATATATATAGTTTATCAAAATCTGGTTTGTCCATTTCTTGCCAGCATACATATAGCGATGAGCCTAGATATAAACAGGGGAGTCCCGCTACTGAGTAACGTTGGGCACTTACAAGATGTCGGCAGGAAAATGGAATATGGAAAATATCTTCCCTGTTAAGTAATGGTCTGTCTGATTTACGTACTCTATAGAGTGGTTGATCATAATTACATATTTCCTTAAGAGGCATTGTGATTCTTTGAATATGCTTATTAATAAGATTATCTGAAAAAGTGTCATCGAATATATCATATGCCTCTTTGATGTCACCCGCTAAAAACTGTTGAAGACTCTCGGTTATTCCTAGTTGTATTTTTAATACTCGCTTTATTAGCAGATCAATCTTAAGTCTGGTTTTGTTTTTAATTTTAAATTCATTTAAAATTTTAAGATATTCATTGCAGCGAGAGTTAAAATCAGAAACGATGTCACCTTTGGGTTTAAAAGGGGGCATTAAATCCTCATTACCATACAACTCATCCAACATCATATTTAACTGAGTTTCAACATCTCTATCCTGTTGCATTCTGTTCTCACTTTAATAAATTTAGTGGATTTTTAGTCACAGCGTCTTCTAAGTGATCTGGAGAAAAATGGGCGTAAATCATCGTCATTTTTATATCGGCATGGCCCAGAATATCGCGCAGTACCAGTATGTTTCCGCCATTCATCATAAAATGACTGGCGAATGTATGACGCAGCACGTGAGTGCATTGGCCCTCTGGTAGCTCGATGCCAGCTCGTTTTGCTGCTCGCTCAAAGGCTTTTCTGCACGGGGTGAATAGCTTCCCTCTGTTCTTGGGGAGTTCGTCATACAGATCCTGAGATATCGGCACGGTACGGTTTTTCTTGCCCTTGGTCTTGGTATAGGTGATTCGGTATTTCGATAACTGATGGCCCTGCAGGTTTTCGGCTTCACTCCATCGTGCACCGGTGGCTAGGCATATTTTTGCAATCATCAGTAAGCTGGGGCTTTGAGAATCTGCGCAGGCATCTAATAGGCGCTTAATTTCTTCTGGTGTCAGAAACGCTAGTTCGCCCTCTGCGATTTTAAATGTTGGCAGTCCGGCGAGCGGATTGGGCGCTGACCAGTGGCCCAGCTTTTTCAGGGTGCCAAAAACTGATGATAGGTTGCGCTGTTCAAGGTTTACCGTGCGGGGCTTAACAGGTGACATAAGCGCGCCATCTTCATTTCGCACTTCACCTTTTAGCCGCGCTTCGCGGTATTTCGTAAAGTCACCGGCTGTCAGTTCTGAGGCAATGGGATCACCCAGACCATTACAGATAATTCTAAGTTTCGCCATCAGGCGTTTGGGGTCTGCAAGCGTCTGCCCGTAGAGTGAGTGCCATTGCTCTATCACCTCTGACAGATGTCGCCGATCCTCTTTTTCTCCTAGCCATGGTTTTTTGTTCACTTCATCCATGGTGAAGTTTTCGAATGCTATGGCCTCGCCTTTCGTCGCAAATTGCTTGCGCACGCGTTTGCCGTCGCGCCCGTTCGGGTAGCACTCACACAACCATTTTCCGTTCGGTTGCTTTCTGATCGTCATATCACAGACTCTTAATTACTTTTATAGCACGTCCTACTACCTCGATATCATCAAGGCTGCACTCAAAAGATGACTCACCCTGCTGGACAATTAAGCGATTGCCGGGGATGCGTGCAAGTTTAGCTATCGTTTTTATTCCATCAATATCAACGAGCCATACGCCATTTACTGGTGGAGTGCCGCTACGGTCAACGAGGTAAGAGCCATCGTCTGTATGGATGAGCCACGGATTAGTCATGTTGTGGGGGATTAGACTGTTATCCAATATCACCTTGCCTTGGTCCACTAAAGCGCCACCATCTAATGTGGCCTTATCAATTTCAGGCGCTACAACCTCGGATAACGGTTTGATGTGGGCCTGGTTCACAAAACCAAAACTATTTTCCTGCGCGTTATTATCATTTTTATCACCTTGCCCAGTCGTTAACCAAAGCAGCGAAACCCCAGTTTCAAGAGCGCACTGTATAACCCATTCAGCAGGGAAGCTGTCTCTTAAGTATCTGTTTGCCATAGTGCTTTTTGAAACGGAAAGATGGTCACACAACTGCTGTCGAGAATTGAAGTTATAAGCCTTAATCAGCCTATTGATAGCTTCACGCCCTCCGCTGTCATTACCTACCTTGATAGATCTCATAAGCAAAACCCTTGACGTATATAAAATGTGATCTTAGTATTCACTCAAGGTTTGAAAAACAAACCCCAACCCTATAAAACGAGATAAATCGAAACCAAACTAAGAGATACTGCACTATGAGCACTGATATTTCAATTCGTGTACCAAAAGAGATGGCTACACCTGCAGAGTTCGCTGAATGGGAAGGTATCTCCCGTGGCTCTGTTTACCAGAAAATTCACCATGGTCAGCTTGCTAAGTACATGGTCAAGAAAGAAAAAAACAAAGGTCGCGTAAGTCTGCGTTACCTGATGTACAAAACAGACCAGGTTCGTGAATCCCTCGGTCATTCCAACTTTCGCGTCATTGTTGGTCAGCAAGTTCAATTATGAGAACTTTTTGAGAGGGGCACATGTTTGATTATAAGATTTCCAAACATCCACATTTTGACGAAGCCTGCCGGGCTTTCGCGCTGCGTCACAACATGGCGAAGCTGGCAGAATGCGCAGGAATGAATATCCAGACGCTGCGCAATAAGCTGAACCCGGAGCAACCGCATCAACTTACGCCGCCGGAGATCTGGCTGCTGACTGATATCACAGAAGACTCAACGCTGGTTGACGGTTTTCTGGCTCAAATCCATTGCCTGCCGTGCGTGCCATTGAATGAAGTGGCAAAAGAGAACCTGCCACATTACGTCATGAGTGCAACTGCGGAGATTGGGCGTGTAGCTGCAGGCGCAGTATCCGGTGATGTGAAAACCAGTGCAGGCCGCCGCGATGTGATCAATAGCATCAACTCAGTTACGCGCCTTATGGCACTCACTGCAGTTTCATTGCATGCGCGTTTGCAGGCGAATCCGGCGATGGCAAGCGCGGTAGATACCGTGACGGGCCTGGGCGCTTCGTTCGGTCTGATCTGAGGTGGCTATGCTGACTAAAGAACCATCTTTTGCATCACTGCTCGTTAAGCAAAGTCCTGCAATGCACGGCGGTCATGGCTGGATTATGGGGAAGGATGGCAAGCGCTGGCACCCGTGCCGCTCTCAGGATGCGCTGCTGGCTGAATTGTCCACTAAAAAGCAGGGGAAACCATGGCTATTGAAGGGGATGCTGCGACTGTTCCGCTAAGCGCTGGCCTCCGCCTAAATGGGTTAAACCACATCGCGGAATTAAGGGCGAAAGTGTTTGGCTTAAATATTGATTCAGAACTGGAGCGCTTTATTAGCGATATGCGGGACCAACGGGATATTAACCATGAACAGAATAAACGCGCACTAGCCGCAATATTCTTTATGGCAAAGATTCCGGCGGAACGTCATAGCGTCAATGTTAGTGAGCTGACGACTGACGAAAAGCGGGAGCTGATTAAAGCAATGAACCATTTCCGTACAGTGGTGAGTTTATTTCCAAATCGGCTAGCCATGCCGAACTAATTCACAAGCGAAATTAAAGGCGTAAACCCGCCGGGCATCTTATTGCCCAAATTCAGGAGAAACAACAATGAGAAATATTGAAACCCGAATCACCAAAACAGGACCAGATGATGCTGGCCTTAACCAGATGCTGACTGATGCGCGCATGGAAGAACGCCGTGCACGTGCTGCGGTAATGGCAGCCCGTCTTGATAGCCTGGCTTGCCATATCACGTCACGCCAGCTTAATCACGTTGAAGCGGCGGAGCTGCTGCGTATTGCGGCTGAAAACATTCAGAACGAAGCGCAGGAGATCCACTGATGGCTGATTCAATGGACCTTGTACAGCAGCGCGTTGAAGAAGAGCGCCAGCGCCACATCCACACCGCCCGCAACAGAGCGCCGGGCGTTTCTCGCGTTCTCTGCATTGAGTGCGATGCACCGATCCCGCCAGCACGCCGCCGCGCCATTCCGGGCGTGCAGTGCTGTGTCACTTGTCAGGAAATCGCAGAGCTGAAAGGTAAACACTATAGCGGAGGTGCTTTATGAGCGTCATTCATAGCTTAAAAATTGGCCCGCTGTTTTTTAATGCTGTAGCAAATGGGGAGAAAAGAGCAGAAGTGAGAATAAATGATCGCGATTTTAAATGCGGTGATTTTCTTATTTTGCGGGAATGGGCGGGAGAATATACAGGAAGAAAACTGACCGTAAAGGTAACGCATATTTTGCCGCTTGATGGTTTGGTCGTTGGTGCTGGTAATTGGGTGGTGATGTCTATTGCGACCATTCAAGAATATGACATCCAGTCACTTCTTGATGCAACTGTCGGAGGTGGGGAATGAGCACTATCCTGAAATGGGCGGGTAATAAAACCGCCATCATGCCAGAACTGAAAAAACATCTTCCTGCTGGCTCGCGACTGGTTGAACCTTTCGCGGGTTCCTGTGCTGTGATGATGGAGACAGACTATCCTCATTATCTTGAGGCAGATATTAATCCTGACCTGATCAGCCTTTACAACGTCATTAAAAACGGGTCTGAATTACTAATTACTATTGCGAAAGGGTTCTTTGATAAGAATAACACCGCAGAAGATTATTACGGTATACGTAAGGAATTTAACTGTGATCGCCACTGGCCCGCAGAATGGCGCGCAGCTATGTTTCTTTATCTTAATCGCCATTGTTATCGTGGATTATGCCGCTATAACTTAGGCGGTCATTTCAATACCCCTTACGGTAATTATAAAAACCCGTATTTCCCTGAAAACGAAATACGTGCATTCGCAGAAAAAGCACAGCGAGCAACGTTTATCTGTGCCAGCTATGACGAAACATTGGCGATGCTGCAGACTGGTGATGTTGTTTACTGCGATCCGCCATACGACGGTACATTTAGCGGTTATCACACTGCCGGTTTTACTGAGGATGATCAGTATCATCTGGCGTCTATTCTTGAGCGTCGGTCATCAGAAGGTCATCCAGTCATTGTGTCCAACAGTGATACGTCTTTGACCAATTCGCTTTATCGTGATTTTACCCGCCATCGTATAACCGCTAAGCGCAGCATGGGCGTGGCTGCCGGTGATAGTAAAACTGCAGTAGAAATCATTGCTACAAAATCAGCACACTGGCTTGGTGTTGATGTGGCATCTGGTCCTGATATCTCGGTTGAAGCTGAGGTGCGGGCGTGGCAGTGAGTAAATTCACATTACATCATGCACAAACCACCGGCGGCTCGAATGAGGCCGCCGTGGCCTTTCCATGGAATACCCCAAAAAAAGCGGTGAACCCGTATCTGGAACCGGCGGATGTTGCGCCGGAGTCTGCGCTTTCAAACCTGATCGCTCTTTACGCTGCAGATAACGAGCAGGAACAACTGCGCCGTGAGACGTTGAGTGATGAGGTTTGGGAACGTTATTTCTTCAATGAATCCCGCGATCCTGTCCAGCGTGAAATGGAGCAGGATCAGCTGATTAGCCATGCAAAAATGGCCCGCGAACAGCAGCGCGTTAATCCCGATTTGGTGATTATTGCCGATGTAAGCGCCATGCCTGCCCATATCAGCAAGCCTCTGCTGGAGCGGATTAAATACTTCCATAGCCTGGGCAGGGCTAAAGCTTATTCCCGCTATCTGCGCGAAACAATCAGGCCTTGTCTTGAGCGGCTGGAGCGTGTACGTGACAGCCAGGTGTCTGCGTCTTTCCGGTTCATGGCGAGCCAGGACGAGCTGGACGGGCTGCTGGTATTGCCTGAAATGAATCAGGAACAGGTCAAACGTCTGTCCACGTTGGTTGCGGCACATATGAGTATGTGTCTTTATGCGACCTGCGGTGATCTGTTTGTCAGTGACGATGTTAAACCAGAAGAAATCCGTCAGGCATGGGAAAGGGTTGCTGCAGAAGTCATGCGCCTTGAGGTAATTCCGCCAGCATTTGAGAAGCTGCGCCGTAAGAAACGCCGCCGCAAGCCGGTGCCTTACGAGCTGATCCCGCCGTCGCTGGCGCGCATGCTGTGTGCGGACTGGTGGTATCGCAAATTGTGGCAGATGCGCTGCGAGTGGCGGGAGGAGCAACTGCGCGCCGTCTGCCTGGTCAACAAGAAAGCGTCCCCGTATGTCAGCTATGAAGCTGTGATCCACAAACGCGAGCAGCGCCGCAAATCGCTGGAGTTCTTCCGCTCGCATGAGCTGGTCAACGAAGACGGTGACACGCTGGACATGGAAGATGTGGTGAACGCCAGCAACAGCAACCCGGCGCACCGCCGTAATGAAATGATGGCCTGTGTTAAAGGGCTGGAGCTGATCGCGGAGATGCGCGGAGACTGCGCCGTGTTCTATACCATCACCTGCCCGTCACGATTCCACGCAACCCTCAACAATGGCAGACCTAATCCGAAATGGACCAGCGCCACTGTCCGGCAGAGCAGTGATTATCTGGTTGATACATTCGCCGCTTTCCGCAAGGCCATGCACAAGGCCGGGCTGCGCTGGTACGGCGTCCGCGTTGCAGAGCCGCATCATGACGGCACCGTGCACTGGCATCTTCTGTGCTTTATGCGCAAAAAAGACCGTCGCTCCATCACCGCGCTGCTGCGTAAGTTTGCAATCCGTGAAGACCGCGAGGAGCTGGGCACCAATACCGGGCCGCGCTTCAAGTCAGAGCTTATCAACCCGCGCAAGGGCACGCCGACCAGCTACATCGCCAAATACATCAGTAAAAACATCGACGGGCGCGGGCTGGCTAAAGAAATCAGCAAAGAAACCGGCAGATCACTGCGTGACAGCGCTGAGCATGTCAGCGCCTGGGCGTCGCTGCACCGTGTCCAGCAGTTTCGTTTCTTTGGTATTCCGGGGCGTCAGGCATACCGCGAGCTGCGCTTGCTGGCAGGTCAGGCGGCGAGAGTACAGGACGAACGCAAAGCGGGGGCGCCGGTACTGGATAATCCACGTCTGGATGCGGTACTGGCAGCTGCGGATGCGGGTTGCTTCGCCACCTACATTATGAAGCAGGGCGGTGTACTGGTTCCCCGCAAACATCACCTTGTCCGCACGGCTTATGAGCTTAACGACGAACCGAGCGCCTACGGCGATCACGGTATCCGTATCTATGGCATCTGGTCCCCGATTGCAGAGGGCAAGATTTGCACGCACGCGATGAAGTGGAAAAAGGTTCGTAAGGCTGTTGACGTTCAGGAGGCGGCAGCCGACAAGGGCGCTTGCGCCCCTTGGACTCGTGGCAATAACTGTCCCCCTGTTGAAAATCTGAACAAATCAGGGGGTGATTTACCCGATATTAAAACCATGGATGAGAAGGACCTGCAGGAATATCTCCACAACATGGGCCAGAAGGAACGGCGGGAGCTGACAGCCAGGTTGAGACTGGTAAAACCGAAGCGGAAAAAAGCATACATACAGAGTATTTCGGAGCAGCAGCGCCTGCAGCTTGAGGCAGAACTGACTGCCAGAGGGTTTGAAGGTAGTGCATCTGAGATTGATTTGCTTCTGCGTGGCGGCAGCATTCCATCCGGTGCCGGTTTACGTATTTTTTACCGTAACCAGCGGCTGCAGGAAGATGACAAATGGCGTCAATGGTACTAAGGATGCTGTTTAACATTTCGTGCTTTATTGACTGGCGTCAGTACATCCAATTAACTGACAAAAAAGAGTTTTACATTTTTTCTTTCCTACTATACTGTTTATATAAACAGTGGGTATATATACAGTATTTGTGTATCCGTGTAATGATAGGAGGGAAGATGCAGGACTATCTTTTGGAGTCATTGAAGCTCCAGCGTATTGATTTTTTTATCAAGCTTGTAGCGGCTAGTGAGTGCAGCGACGAAGAAAAGCGGCTGGCTATCCAGTGGGTGTCCGAACTGACAGACGAGTTGATGGCGAAAATTCGCAGCCATGAATACAGCCGGTCAATGGACGTTACCAGTTAAAGGGAATCTGTATGCGCATTGAAATAATGATCGATAAAGAGCAGAAGATTAGCCAGGCCACACTGGAAGCCCTTGAATCCGAGCTTTACCGTAATTTGCGCCCTCTGTATCCCAAAACAGCAATTCGTATCCGTAAGGGCAGTGCCAATGGTGTTGAACTGAGCGGGTTAAAACTGGATGAAGACAAAAAGCGAGTGATGGAAATTATGCAGCAGGTCTGGGAGGACGACAGCTGGTTACATTAGATAACGTTGTGAGAGGCAGAACGTAGTTCTGGCGCTCGCAAGGTTGAACAACGAGCTATGCGAGGCGTTAGCTATGGGGTCTAAAGACAACAAGTATCAAATTGTATATCGCGGTCAAACGCTGGAAACAATCATTCCAGGTCAGTGGGTTTTCTTTCAACGCCCAAAAGAGTGCGGCGGCGGATACTGGATGGGAAGAACTTATGATGACTGTTTCTGGCTTGAGCTGGAGTATCCGGTGTCTTTATCTGATGGACTTGGTTACTTGATAGTTATTACGAAAGTCGAAGCCACAAGTCATGAATTTGATGCAAATTATTCTCTGTTTGACTGATTTCGTCGTAGTGCATGACTATGCCGCATGAAAACGCATGATCGTTTAAGGATCGTTTATGATGAGGCCCGCCAGAACTGGCGGGCTTTTGCCTGTCTCATGCAGGTGCATGAAAACCACTACATAAAGCGGGCAGGCGTGGCGGGGATACGAGCGCGCGCTGTGAGCTTAAAAAGCTAAATTCTAGTTTGCTATGATTCTCAAAAATTGCGTGTTAAGCAAAATAGCTACGGTTATACTGTGTACAGAAAGAACTATCAAAATTAACAATAAAGGGAGGGGATGAGATGACTGCAACTACACATCAGAAGCCTCTTAATGCTTTCTTTCGCCGAGTAGGGGCGCTTGATAGGCGTTTAGCCGAAGGGCTATCAAAGTTACTTCCTGATTGGTGGGATGATTCGCTTAATCATTCAGCGAGCATTAGCCAGCAGGTAATTTTAGGTTTGGCAAAGTTTGCGAATCTGGATTTGGCGACGGTCGTCAATCCTACTGCTGAATTGAGATTCAATGAGTCAGTAAGAAAGTATAAACACGCGGCAAATAAATCGGTCGAAGAGTTGCAGGCTGCTACGGCTGTGGTTGATGGTATGGCAAAAATCGCAGCTTCAGTTGCTAAAAGACCATATATGGGGCTTTCATCTGCTCGTGATATACGTGAGATAATCCTTTCTCAAGGAAAGCCTTGGGTAGATTTCCTGTCACTCTTAGAATTTGCTTGGTCTGCGGGTATCCCTGTTTTGTATATGACGGATATTCCTGCCAGGAAAAAGATGGATGCTGTTGCTATAAAGGTTTCTGATCGCCCAGTTATTGCTCTTACAAAAAAACATAAACATGCAAGTGGTATTTTGTTTAGTTTGGCGCACGAGTTAGGGCATATCGCTTGCGGCCATCTTGAGGATAACTCATTGTTAATTGATGAAAAAATCAATGAAGATGATGTCGAAAATCCTCAAGAAATAGAAGCCAATGCTTACGCAATAGAACTCCTTAATGGCAGACCAGATGCTGCATTCCATAGCAATGGTTGGATTTCTGCTGAAGTGCTGGCTTCGGAAGCTTTGCGTATAGGGCGTCACAATAAGGTTGATCCTGGCCACGTAGCTTTAAATTACGCCAAAACAATGGGGCGTACGCATACAGGGAATTTTTTCCCTGTATGCGGAAGTGCATTAAACATACTTTATCCTCGTTTGGATTGGATGGAGCATGCTGCCGCAACTTTTCTTGAATATGTTGATGAAGAGAAGGTATCGGAAGACAAGTTTGAAATGTTATGCAGAATGAACAACATTGAGGTGTAACGCCAGTGGCTGTATTACTTGATAATGATGTAGTACTGAAATTGGCTCAACTTGATCTGCTTGCTGATGGTTGCAAATTACTTACAAGTAAGTACGGCCAACTTTATGTTTTAGATACGCTTTTTTATCAGTTACGAGGTAAGTCAGCTCTTCGTCGTTATGGTGCTGAGGCATTGGAACGCGTACAGCAATGCCTGTCAGAGAGGGCATTTTTGCCGTTTGAAGAGTTAATCACGGATCAACGTTTGATTGAATTACAGAACAATTTCGAGAATCTTGATGAAGGCGAGATGCGTTTGCTTCAAGGTTTAATAAATAATCATGATCTGCTTCTATCAGGCGATAAACGCTTTTTGAAGGCAATTGCTGAGACTGGATTTATAGAGGAAGCATCTCTCAATAATCGTTTTGTATGTTTAGAACAAGTGGTTTGTTTTCTTATCAATGAGTTATCTCTTGATCATGTCAACGCAAAAGCCTCGATTGCTTTTCAGGGTGAATGTAGAGTTGATAGTGCTTTAAGAACATGTATTGGTTACGGGCGTACGCATGAGCACGTTATGGAAGGGATATTTCACCAACTTCGTGGGCTACCTGAAACTCTTCTATCAATAGAGGTGCATTGGAGTTTGACTCAACCTTAACTATATGCAAAGAACAAGAGTTTAGGGCGCATGCTAATGCGCCCTTTTGCTATATTTAATCTGCACCTAAGGTATAAATCTCAAAGCTGATCACTTCCTCTCCCAGCCAGTCATTTAGCTCTTGTAGGCGCTTCTGCAGCGGCATCAGCTCGTTGCGAACAAAGACTCGGCTGGCTTTTTCCACATCACCAAAGCCGCCTGTATTGTTGGGGATGATGCCCATCATTTGTGGCGGTACGCGGTGCGCTGCCATCATGTCATCGCGGCTTACGTTCTTGATATTCAGAAACTCATCTTTTGCTGCTACTTCTGACAGTGGGATTATCTGAATACCGTCCTTCTTTCCGTTCGGCGAGTACATAAACAAGTTGCGGAAGTTGCCTGGCCCTTTAGCGCTTTTCATCGCTTGGCGGATGTTGTTCACGTCCTCCTGATTTTGTGCAGCGTCGGTCATGTACATGATGAATCCCGCGTGGCTGCCGTTGATGTAATACTTGCGGCGGAACAGCGTGGCGGATTCGTTCAGCAGGGCGGAAGGGATGGCGGACAGGTATTCCGGCAGACCGTAAATCTCCTGGTTCAAATCCGGCTCCATTAGGTGAAAAATGCTGCCTTTGGTGAACTCATACGGCTGCGTGGTCATGCCATATTGCACAAACCAGTAGGTATCCAAATCCACACCACGGCGGGTATATTTCGCCAGTGACGGCTCCAGTGACAGAATGCCACCGAGCCGGTTGGTGCGTTTCTCAAGATAGGCGTTACCAAACACCAGATAATCCTGCACAAAGCGGCTGAAAGCCTGCTGACTTAGCAGCGGATGAGGGATAAACGTGCTGGTAAGAATATTGCGCTTAACGGCAATCGGTGAGCTGTGATGCACGGCGGCGCGATAGGTGCGGGCCAGTCCGTCAAAACTCACCGGTGGTTCATACCATCTGTCCATCTGTATGCATTCCACATAGTCCAGCAGTTCGCGGCGGTCCAGTACCGGGATCGGATCGCCAAAGCTGAACGCTTCGGCGTGAGTTGTACTCTTCTGCTGTTCGGCCTCCTGTACTGGCGCGGTGCTGGTCAGGGCGTCATGTTCACTCATCAAAAAATCTCCACAATATTGCTGGTATTGGCGGATTCGCCCTGCAGCGGTTCGTTAAACAGTGCGTGCATCGTTGCCCAGGCCAAATCTGCGTGGCTGGCTTCTTCGCTGCGGCTCGCTTCGTAAGTAGGGCGGTTGCCGCTGGCGGTTGTGGCGCGGCGGATAGCCATAAAGGACTGCGCAATGTCGGTATGCCCGGCGTCAAACTCCAGACGGCGGTGGCTGATAATGTCGTATGCCTTGAGCACCAGGGCGTTTTTGACGTTGGGGTTGTAGACAAACTCCCGGACGGCAGGAAAGAACGCTTTTACATTCTCATAAACACCGTGCCCGACGCCGGTCGAGTCGATGCCGATATAGGTCACGTTGTACTGCTGAGTTAGTTTTTTGATAGCGTCCGCCTGGGCGCGAAAGTCCATCCCACGCCACTGATGACGCTCCAGAATGCGGAACTTCCCGCCCGGAACAGTTGGCGGTGCCATAACCACGCAGCCTGCGCTGTCACCGTTCTGCGTACCTTTCGCCGGGTCGTAACCGATCCAGACTTCCCGCCAGCCAAACGGGCGCAGCGCCAGCGCCTGAAAATCGGTCCAGACTTCCCAGCTGTCCACCATGCACGCCTGCAGCTCGCTGAGCGGGAATACTGACGCCAGATCGTCAATAAATTCGCACATCAGCAGGTTCTGGTATTCGTCCGGGCTGTACTCCATGCGCAGCTGGTCGAGATCGAACAGGTTACAGCCGCCGCGCACCGCATCCTCCACGGTGACGATCTGGCGGTACTGTCCGTCAGGGCAGAGCAGGCCGCGCGCAAGGTTGCTGTGGGTCAGGTCAATATCCACCTTGTCCGCTTTGGCGCGGCCCCGGTTAAACAGCGCGCCGGACCAGAACGGATACGCGCTGTGGGTCAGGCTGGACGGCGTGGAAAAGTAGGTTTGTCGCCATTTCTTGTGAATGGCCATACCGGAGGCCACCTTGCGCAGCTCCTGGAATTTCGGTATCCAGAAATATTCATCCAGATACAGGTTGCCGTGGTAGCTCTGCGCCGTACGGGCATTGGTGCCGAGGAAGTACAATGCTGCCCCATTGGGTAGCACCATGGGATCGCCTTTCAGCTCCACCTCAACTTCTTTAGCAAAGTCGATGATGTACTGCTTAAAAACGTGCGCCTGTGCCTTACTGGCAGAAAGGAAAATCTGGTTGCGTCCGGTCAGCAGGGCGTCAATCAATGCTTCACGGGCAAAATAAAACGTGGCGCCAATCTGGCGCGACTTGAGCAGATTGCGGATGCGGTTTGTTTTCCCTGCTTCAAACCAGTGGCGCTGATAGTCGAACATAGAGTCGTGGAAGACTTCTTCCAGCTTTTCGATCTGCTCGTCGGTGAAAACATTCTTTTCGGGCTGGCGGCGTGGCCCTTTGTTACGGTTGGCGACTTTCGGGTTTAAATCAGCTTCGTTCCCGCCATCGTTAAATTTGCCGATCCGGGCGTGGCGCTCTGACTGGCGAGCCAGCAGGTCAATTTCCTTGAAGTCTTTCCCTTCTTTCTGCTCCTTCATGATGAGCTGGCAGTAACGTGCGGCGGTGGTGAGCTGCATCTGATCCAGCGGCCCATAGTCGCCCCACTTGTCGCGTTTTTTCCAGCTGTGAACGGTTGCAACTTTTTCGCCCAGCATTTCAGCAATGCGGGCTACGCGGTATCCCTGAAAGTACAGCAGCATGGCCTGCCTACGGGGATCGAGGTCTGCGGGGGTCAGTGTCGTGTTCATGGCCCAAACATACGGCCTTGCCTGACGGCTTTCCCCGGCTGCGGTTTGTGTGGTTTACCGTACAAGTGCCGCGCGTTGTTTCACTCCCCCCATCACCGCAAACATAAGACTCCAGTAAGTTATTTCTAACGGAGCACGGCTCATGACAGTGAAAGCAAAGCGTTTCCGTATCGGGGTGGAAGGTGCCACCACTGACGGGCGCGAGATCCAGCGTGAATGGCTGGTACAGATGGCTGCCAGCTACAACCCGGCGGTCTATACCGCGCTGATTAACCTTGAGCACATCAAGTCTTATCTGCCGGAGAGCACGTTTAACCGCTATGGCAGGGTGACGGGGCTGGTTGCAGAAGAAATCCAGGACGGCCCACTGGCGGGCAAGATGGCACTTTATGCCGATATCGAACCCACTGACGCCCTGGTGGAACTGGTGAAAAAAGGCCAGAAGCTTTTCACCTCCATGGAGGTCAGCACGAAGTTTGCCGACACCGGCAAAGCCTACCTTGTAGGGCTGGGTGCGACGGACGATCCTGCGAGCCTTGGCACCGAAATGCTGGCTTTCAGCGCCAGCGCCGCACATAACCCGCTGGCAAACCGTAAGCTGAACCCTGAAAACCTGTTTTCGGAAGCGGTTGAAACGCTGATTGAACTGGAAGAAGCCCAGGACGAAAAGCCGTCCCTCTTTGCCCGCGTCACCGCGCTGTTCACCAAAAAAGAGCAAACAGACGATGCGCGATTCTCTGATGTGCATAAAGCCGTGGAGCTGGTCGCTACTGAGCAGCAGATCCTGAGCGAGCGCACTGACAAATCCCTGTCCGATCAGGACCAGCGCCTTTCTGAGCTGGAGTCCTCCCTGCAGGAGCAGCAGACCGCCTTTGCCGAGTTACAGCAGCAGCTGAGCCGTGAAGACAGCCGCAAAGATTACCGCCAGCGCGCGCCGGGCGGTGACGCACCGGCAGGCACCCTGACCAATTGCTGATGGAGCATAAAACCCGATGAAAAAGAAAACCCGCTTTGCCTTTAACGCTTACCTGCAGCAACTGGCGCGCCTGAACGGTGTGGAAGTTGAAGAACTGTCCAGCAAGTTTACCGTGGAGCCGTCCGTGCAGCAGACGCTGGAAGACCAGATCCAGCAGTCCGCCGCTTTCCTGACGGTTATTAACATCACGCCGGTCACTGAGCAGTCCGGTCAGTTGCTGGGGCTGGGTGTTGGCAGCACCATTGCCGGAACCACCGATACCACCACCAAAGAGCGCGAGCCTACCGATCCGACGCTGATGGAAGACGTGGAATACAAATGCGAGCAGACCAACTTTGATACGGTGCTGACCTACGCAAAACTGGACATGTGGGCGAAATTCCAGGACTTCCAGGTGCGTATTCGCAACGCCATCGTCAAGCGTCAGGCGCTGGACCGCATCATGATCGGCTTTAACGGCGTGAAGCGCGCCAAAACCTCCAACCGTGCTGAAAACCCGCTGCTGCAGGACGTCAATAAAGGCTGGCTGCAGAAAATCCGCGAAGACGCGCCGGATCATGTCATGGGTAGCAAAACCGCAGAAGACGGCACTACTACGGCGGAGCCGGTAAAAGTAGGTCCGGGTGGTAAGTATCTAAATCTTGACGCGGTGGTGATGGATACCGTCAACGAGCTGATCGATGTGGAGTATCAGGATGATGACGAGCTGGTTGTTGTCTGCGGACGTGAACTGCTGTCTGACAAGTATTTCCCGCTGGTCAACAAAGAGCAGGACAACAGCGAGAAAATCGCCGCCGATCTGATCATCAGCCAGAAACGCATGGGCGGCCTGCAGGCTGTGCGCGCGCCTTTCTTCCCGGCAAATGCCCTGCTGATCACCCGTCTGGATAACCTGTCCATCTACTGGCAGGAAGATACCCGCCGCCGTTCAGTTATCGACAACCCGAAACGCGACCGGATTGAAAACTTTGAATCCGTCAACGAGGCGTATGTGGTCGAGGACTACCGCTGCGCGGCGCTGGTAGAAAACATCGAAATCGGTGATTTCAGCGCGCCTGCCGCACCGGAAAGTGGGGAATAACGCATGAGCCTGAGTCCCGCACGGCAGCACCGCCTGCGCATTCAGGCTGAACAGGCCGCCCGTGAGGGCGGCAGTGTTCGCCATGCGTCGGGCTATGACCTGATGCTGCTGCAGCTGGCAGAAGACCGCCGCCGCCTCAAGGGCGTCCAGTCCACGGTGAAAAAGGCGGAAATCAAGGTGGAACTGCTGCCGAAATATTCCGCCTGGGCGGAGGGCGTGCTGGCTGCCGGAGGTGCGCAGCAGGATGACGTGCTGATGTACGTGATGCTGTGGCGTATTGACGCCGGTGATTATGCCGGTGCGCTCGAAATCGGGCGCCATGCGCTGCGCCATGGCTGGGTGATGCCTCTGGGCAACCGTAACGTGCAGACCGTGCTGGCAGAAGAAATGGCAGACGCGGCGCAAAGCGCTCTGCTTGCCGCTGCCGGTTTTGATGCCGATCTGCTTTTGCAGACGCTGGACCTGACCACCGATCTGGATATGCCGGACCAGTCGCGGGCGCGCCTGCATAAAGCCATCGGCGCTGTACTGAGCGAAAGCAACCCGGCGTCTGCCCTGAATCACCTTAACCATGCGCTGCAGCTTGATCCCCGCTGCGGTGTGAAAAAAGAAAAGCAGCAGCTGGAGCGCAGACTGCGCAATGACAGCCGCTAACGAACGTGCCCCGCGCACGGGCGGCACGGAATGGCGAAAGGTACTGCCACATCAAAATTCCGTCCACCGCCCACTTATTCAGGAGAAAGCCGCATGAAGTTTGTTGCGCCAGAACAGGCACAGGAACAGGCGGAGGTCATCAAAAATACGCCGTTCTGGCCTGATGTGGATCTGTCGGAATTTCGCAGTGTGATGCGCACTGACGGCACGGTGACGCAGCCGCGTTTAAAACAGGTCGTGCTGACGGCAATTTCTGAGGTTAACGCTGAGCTGTTCGACTTCCGCAACCGTCAGCAGATGCTGGGCTGGCGGACACTTGCTGAGGTTCCCGCAGAAATGCTGGACGGCAAAAGCGAGCGTATCCGGCACTACCACAACGCTGTTTTTTGCTGGGCGCGCGCCGTGCTCAATGAGCGTTATCAGGACTATGACGCCACGGCGTCAGGTGTGAAGCGAGGGGAGGAGCTGGCGGAGGCCAGCGGCGATCTGTGGCGTGATGCCCGCTGGGCTATCAGCCGGGTGCAGGATGCACCGCACTGTACGGTGGAGCTTATCTGATGAAAGTGCGTGCGCATCAGTATGACACGGTGGACGCGCTTTGCTGGCGTCATTACGGGCGTACGCAGGGTGTCACTGAGCAGGTTCTGCAGGCAAATCCGGGGCTGGCTGAGTACGGCCCATTTTTACCGCACGGGCTGCAGGTGGAGCTGCCGGACATTACGGCGTCAACCACGGCGCAGACCGTCCAGCTATGGGACTGAATTATGACGCTTGAACGAATCAGCGCCTTTATCACTTACTGCATCGCCGTGCTGCTGGCATGGCTGGGCGATCTGTCGCTCAAGGATGCGTCAACGGTTGGCGGCGTACTGATTGGTGTGCTGATGCTGGCTATCAACTGGTACTACAAACACCAGTCTTTCAAATTGTTACGTGGCGGCAAAATTTCGCGGGGGGAATATGAATCCTTCAATCGTTAAGCGCTGCCTTGTCGGGGCGGTGCTGGCTATCGCCGCCACGCTGCCCGGTTTCCAGTCGCTTCATACCTCCGTTGAGGGGCTGAAACTGATCGCCGATTACGAGGGATGCCGCCTGCAGCCTTATCAGTGCAGCGCGGGCGTGTGGACCGACGGGATCGGCAATACGTCCGGTGTGGTGCCGGGCAAAACTATCACGGAACGGCAGGCGGCGCAGGGACTTGTCACCAATGTGCTGCGCGTGGAGCGGGCGCTGGAAAAATGTGTGGTGCAGCCGATGCCGCAAAAGGTCTATGACGCGGTGGTGTCGTTTGCTTTCAACGTGGGCACCGGCAACGCCTGCAGCTCCACGCTGGTTAAGTTGCTGAACCAGCGGCGCTGGGCGGATGCCTGCCATCAACTGCCGCGCTGGGTATATGTCAAAGGTGTGTTTAATCAGGGGCTGGACAACCGCCGCGCGCGGGAAATGGCCTGGTGCTTAAAAGGAGCATAACGGAATGAAAAAGAAAGTCATGAGCGTTTTTTTCCAGTTGGCATGGGCTGCGCTGTTGGTTATCAGCCTGCTGTATCCGCGCAGCGTTGCGCCGGTTCTGGTTGGTGCGTCTGTCTGGGTGTCATGCTTCCTCGCCTGGCTGCTTGCTGCGCTGTGCGCTGTCGGGTGGTTCGCCGGAGATCGGGCGCGCGATGAGGTCAGGGCGGCATTGCTGAAATTCAGGGCGCACCCCGTAAAACCCGTGCGTACATGGGTAATCAGGCTGCTTATTGTTCTGTGCCTGGCGTTTTCTGGATGGATGATCACCCTGGTGTTTTACCTGCTGACGCTGGTTCTGTATCAGATTGCCCGCGCGCCGCTTCATGAGCCGATGGCGGCCTGATGCGTGCGCTGGCGGTAGTGCTGGCGCTGGCACTTGCGGCGCTGGGCTGGCAGTCGTGGCGGCTTAACAATGCCAGCCACACTATCGAGACGCAGGGCGCGGCGCTGAAAAGCAAAACGCAGGAGCTGACGAAGAAAAACAGCCAGCTGATCGGCCTGTCCATTCTGACCGAAACCAACAGCCGGGAGCAGATGCGGCTTTATGCGGCAGCGGAACAGACCACCGCACTACTGCGCAGCCGTCATCACCGGATCGAGGAACTGAAACGTGAAAACGAGGATTTGCGCCGCTGGGCTGACGCTCCTTTGCCTGCTGACATTATCAGGCTGCGCGAACGTCCGGCCCTCGCCGGAGGTGCAGCTTACCGTGAGTGGTTGTCCCAGAGTGACGCAGTGCCGCCTGGAAAGGTCAGCGCCGCGCAGTAACGGTGATCTGAATGCAGCGCTGGATGAAACCGAGGCCGCCTGGGCGGTCTGTGCTGACAAAGTGGACACGATTATTGCGTGTCAGGAGAGAGACAGTGAACAAACCGCAGTCCTTACGCAGCGCCCTGAATAAAGCGGTTGCTTATGTCCGATCTAACCCGGACAAGTTGCACCTTTTCGTTGATAACGGCTCACTGGTGGCAACCGGTGCCAGCTCCATGTCATGGGAATACCGCTACACCCTGAACGTGGTGATCGAGGATTTCAGCGGCGACCAGAATCTGCTGATGGCTCCTGTGCTGCTGTGGCTAAGTGACAACCAGCCGGATGCTATCAATAACCCGGAGCTGCGCGAAAAACTGTTCACCTTTGAAGTGGATATTCTGCGCAACGATGTGTGCGATATCAGCCTGAACCTGCAACTGACGGAGCGCGTGCTGGTCAGCACTAACGGCAGCGTGTCAAGCGTTGAAGCGGTGCCGGAGCCGGACGAACCCGAAGAAATGTGGACGGTGAAACGTGGATGAACTGCAGAGGGTGGATGACTGGCTGACGGCGCTACTGGCGAATCTGGAGCCTGCCGCGCGCAGCCGTATGATGCGGCAACTGGCGCAACAGTTGCGCCGGACGCAGCAGCAGAACATCAGGCTGCAGCGTAATCCTGACGGCAGCGGCTATGAGCCGCGCCGGGTGACAGCTCGCAGCAAGAGGGGACGCATCAAACGCCAGATGTTTGCAAAGCTTCGCACCACAAAATACCTGAAAACCACCGCCAGTGCGGACTCCGCCAGCGTGCAGTTTGATGGCAAGGTGCAGCGCATTGCCCGTGTTCACCATTACGGCCTGCGGGATCGCGTCAGCAGAAAAGGCCCGGAGGTTCGCTACGCAGAGCGCCGCCTGCTGGGCGTGAATGAAGAAGTGGAAACCGTCACCCGTGACACCATGCTGCGCTGGCTGGCGGGGTGATCTTTGTTTCATCGCTGGTACAACCGCCAGAACTGCCTACCTTTTCCCACTGATGGCAACCTTTCGTTATGAATGCACAACTGACCGAAATCATGCGCCTTATTACCAACCTGATCCGCACCGGCACTGTGACCGAAGTGGACCGGGAAAAGTGGCTGTGCAGGGTAAAAATGGGCGAGCTTGAAACTAACTGGATTAACTGGCTGACACTGCGTGCCGGTGGTGCCCGTACGTGGTGGTGTCCGTCGCCGGATGAGCAGGTGGTGGTGCTGAGCATGGGCGGCAATCTGGAAACCGCTTTTGTGCTGCCCGCCATCTACTCCAATCAGTTTCCGCCACCGTCGGATTCTGTGGGCGGCTGCGTGACGGAGTACCCGGACGGGGGATGGTTTGAGTATGAACCCGCCACCGGACGATGGCATGTCAGGGGCATCAAATCCATGGTGATCGAGGCATCAGACAGCGTCATCTACAAAACCGGTGAGTTTGTGGTGGAGGCTGACACCACGCGCATTAACAGCGAGGTGGTGATCAATGGCGGCGTCACCCAGGGCGGCGGCGCGATGAGTTCAAACGGGATCGTAGTTGATGACCATGAGCATACTGGTGTTCTGAAAGGCGGCGCTAACACGGGAGGTCCGGTATGACGTTGTATATCGGTATGAGCAGGAATGACGGGCAGGCCATTTCAGATACAGACCATCTGCGCCAGTCGGTGCGGGATATTCTGCTGACGCCGCAGGGCAGCCGTCTTGCCCGTCGGGAATATGGCTCCCTGCTGTCTGTCCTGATTGACCAGCCACAGAACCCTGCGCTGCGCCTGCAGATTATGGCTGCGGTCTATGTGGCGCTGAACCGCTGGGAGCCGCGCCTTACGCTGGACTCCATCACCATCAGCGGCAATTTTGACGGATCTATGGTGGTTGAGCTTACCGGACACAGCAATAACGGCGCGCCAGTTTCCCTTTCCGTATCAACAGGAGCAGACAATGGCAGTCATTGATCTTTCCCAACTACCGCCGCCGCAGATTGTGGACGTGCCGGACTTTGAAGCATTGCTGGCAGAACGCAAGGCCGCCTTTGTGGCCCTCCATCCGGCTGATGAACAGGAGGCCGTTATGCGCACGTTAGCGCTGGAGTCAGAACCTGTCACCAAACTGCTGCAGGAAAATACTTACCGCGAAATCCTGCTGCGTCAGCGAATTAATGAGGCTGCGCAGGCGGTCATGGTGGCCTATTCCATGGGAAATGACCTTGAGCAACTGGCAGGCAACTGCAACGTGAAGCGCCTGACGGTAGTCCCTGCCGATAATGACGCGGTGCCGCCGGTCGCTGCAGTGATGGAAAGTGATGAAGCATTACGCCAGCGTATTCCTGCAGCATTTGAGGGGCTGTCCGTTGCAGGGCCGACGGGAGCCTATGAGTTCCACGCCAGAAGCGCCGACGGGCGCGTGGCTGATGCCAGCGCAACCAGTCCTGCACCGGCAGAGGTGGTGCTTACCGTACTGAGTCGCGAGGGTGACGGTACAGCAGGGGCTGACCTGCTGGCAGTGGTTGAGCAGGCGCTTAACAGTGAAAAGGTTCGCCCGGTGGCAGACCGCCTGACGGTGCGCAGCGCTGAAATTATTCCGTACAGCGTGGATGCGACGATCTTCCTTTATCCGGGGCCGGAGGCTGAGCCTGTGATGGCAGAAGCAAAAGCCAGCCTGCAGAAATACATCGCCAGTCAGACGCGGCTGGGACGTGATATCCGCCGCAGTGCCATTTATGCCGCGTTGCATGTGGAGGGCGTCCAGCGTGTGGAACTGGCGTCCCCGCTGGAGGATGTGGTGCTGGATAAGACGCAGGCGGCGTCCTGTACAGAGTGGAGCGTCACCAACGGGGGCACAGATGAATAGTCTGTTGCCGCCGGGTTCGTCGCCGTTTGAGCGCAGACTGGCGCAGACCTGCAGCGGGATTTCCGATCTGCAGGTATCGCTGCGTGATTTGTGGAACCCGGCAACCTGCCCGATCAGATTCCTGCCTTATCTGGCCTGGTCGTTTTCTGTTGACCGCTGGGATGAGAGCTGGACAGAAAGCGTCAAGCGCCGCGTTGTGCAGGACGCTTTTTATATCCATCAGCACAAGGGGACAACCAGCGCCGTGCGGCGCGTGGTGGAGCCGTTTGGCTTCCTGATCCGCATCATTGAGTGGTGGCAGACCGGCGAAACGCCGGGGACGTTCCGTCTGGATATTGGCGTGCAGGACCAGGGCATAACAGAAGAAACCTATCTGGAGCTGGAGCGCCTGATCGGTGACGCAAAACCATGCAGCCGTCATCTGGTTGGTATGTCCATCAACCTGCAGACAGGCGGCCCGTATTTTGTGGGTGCAGCCACCTACACCGGCGAAGAAATCACGATCTACCCGTATATCAACGAAACCATTATTTCCGGCGGCACCGCTTATGAGGGCGGGGCGGTCCATGTTATTGACACGATGAGAGTGAACCCATGAGCGCAAAATTTTACACCCTGCTGACGGATATCGGCGCGGCGAAACTGGCAAGCGCCGCCGCGCTCGGTGTCCCGCTTAAAATTACCCATATGGCGGTGGGTAGCGGTGGCGGTGCGCTGCCCACACCCAACGCGCAACAGACCGCGTTAGTTGCTGAGGAGCGCCGTGCAGCGCTGAATATGCTGTATATCGATCCGCAGAACAGCAGCCAGATTATTGCTGAGCAGGTGATCCCCGAAAACGAGGGCGGGTGGTGGATCCGTGAAGTCGGCCTTTTTGATGAAACAGGTGCGCTTATTGCTGTGGGAAACTGCCCCGAAAGTTACAAGCCGAAGCTGGCAGAGGGCAGCGGACGCACGCAGACCGTGCGTATGGTACTGATTACCAGCAGCACCGATAACATCACCCTGAAAATTGACCCTGCAGTGGTTCTGGCAACCCGCAAATATGTGGATGATAAGGTGCTGGAGCTTAAGGTGTATGTGGATGACCTGATGGCAAAGCATCTTGCTGCTGTTGATCCTCATTCACAGTATGCACCAAAAGACAGCCCGACTCTGACAGGGATGCCTAAAACGCCAACGCCACCGGCAGGAAACAACAGTACCCTGATTGCCAGCACCGCCTTTGTACAGGCTGCTATTATTGCCCTGATTGGTGGCGCCCCGGCAACGCTGGATACGCTGAAAGAAATTGCAGCAGCTATCAATAATGATCCGAATTTCAGTACCACCATTAACAATGCGCTGGCACTGAAAGCACCGCTGGCAAGTCCGGCTCTGACCGGAACGCCAACGGCTCCCACTGCTGTTCAGTCAACGAATAATACGCAGATTGCCACTACCGCGTTTGTGAAATCTGCCGTTGCGGGGCTGGTTGGTTCATCGCCGGAGGCGCTGGACACACTGAATGAACTGGCGGCGGCGCTGGGGAATGATCCTAACTTTGCGACAACAGTGATGAATGCGCTGGCGGGAAAACAGCCACTTGATGCCACGCTGACGAATCTCAGCGGGAAAAGCATTTCGGGTCTTCTCGAATACCTTCATTTGGAAGAACTGCCAAATTTCGCAAAGTATGGCGCACCGATGATAGGCGAATTAATTGAATGGCCGTCTGACAAAATGCCGAATGAAATTTACCCTGATATGAAGATGGAGTTTATCCCGTACATAGGGCAGTCATTCGATCCGGTAAAGTATCCGCTACTTGCGACATTACACCCGAACCTGCATTTACCCGTAGATATGCGTGCTAACGTGGTGCGAGGGTGGGACTGGGGGCGGGGTGTCGATGCCGGACGTGTACTGATGTCGGAACAGAATGATGCGATGCAGAGAATAACCGGCGAACTTACAGATATGGGTTCAGGTGACTCTCTCCAGGCTACCGGCGCATTCACCATTACACCTAAACCATCTCAGCACTGGTACGCCTCAGCGGCGGTATCATCAGCATATTTATATTACAGAGAGATAGGCTTTGATAATGCGTCAGTTGTAAGAACGGCAAATGAAAACAGAATGAAAAACGCGGCGTGGAATATGATTGTGAGGGCTAAATAATGTCGTTATTTGATAAAAATGGAAATGCGACAGAAACACATGTTGCAACTGTCAGTAGTTACGACGCCATGACTGGTGAATTTATTGATACCTATGATGTTCGTATTATTGATGGAACCGGTATTCCTGCCTTTTCCACTCTGACCATTGCTCCGGAGCCAAAGAAAGGATTTGCGTACATCTGGAATGGATTGTCATGGGATGCAGCCCCCGACTTTCGCGGAATGACCGCCTATATCAAAGAATCTGGTGAGGTCGTAACGGTGAGCGATATTGGCGAATTAGCTGAGACGCTAACCCTGATAAAACCGCTTACCCCTTTTGATAAATGGGATGGTATGCAGTGGGTAACGGATACAGATGCGCAGAATGCATCTGATGTTGCTACTGCTGACGCAGAAAAGCAGTCCCGGATTGACCAGGCCAATGACTACATGAACAACAAGCAGTGGCCTGGCAAATCCGCGCTCGGACGCATGAAAGATACAGAAAAAGGGCAGTATAATTTGTGGCTGGATTATCTGGATGCACTGGAAGCGGTAGACACCTCCAGTGCGCCGGATATCAAATGGCCTACGCCTCCTGCGCATTAGGCCAGACGGGGGCTGCTGTATCGACGCGCATCAGCAGTACCCGGTATTTTTTCCACTCTGCCAACTCCACGGTTTCTGCGGCTGTCGCTACCCCCGCATCGACAGCGTCCTGCCGCCACGCAATCTCAGCATCAGCGGTGGCGCGCAGCTGTAATTTTTTAGCCTCAGCCTCTGCTATCACCTCATCCTGAGTCGGTGGGGGATTAGCTATATCCATCGCCTCCTTTTCAGTTATTGGAGAAAGGTCTGGGATTATGAATTCGTCTTGAGAACCATCCGACTCGTAGGCATAGACAATATTATTTATATCTTTGAAGTATTTCATTGTGATAGCTCCATCCATCTAATCAGTGAACCACCAGGGATAATTGATGCTGCTATTGAGTATGTAACTCCTGGTGGAACGACAGCGTAAACCGTACCGATCTGACTGGCTGAATTTGATGACGCAAAACTTGATGTGATTACTCCACCTACAACAGCGTCTCGGCGGCCATTTAATGGAACATCCAACGTGACCAATATCATTATTGCACGAGATGTTGTATTGGTATATGTCACGCCGAGCACCCTAGAGGATGTTACATCTTTATACTGCTGAGCTATGCCAAACGTAGAATCTCCGGAGGCAACAGACCCATAGACTTTCCCAACGTTTAAAATCGCCGAATCCCCCAACTGAAGGTTAAGTCGTGCAGCAACAATATTCTCAACGTCGGAAAAGTTATTCCCCTTTTGGAGTGAGCCAGCGGCCTCTTTCACCGTTTCTTGCAATTGAACGTTTAAGAAAATGCCGTTTTCCCGCCTGGCTGGCATTATTTGGACTTTTGCATAAGGGAAAACAAATGTTAGTCGGCTATGTGCGCGTATCAACAAGTGAGCAAAACACAGCGCTGCAGCGTGATGCACTGGAACGCTCAGGATGTGAGCTAATTTTTGAAGACAAAATGAGCGGAAAAACAGCAGACAGGCCAGGGCTAAAAAGGTTGCTCAGGACGTTATCAGAGGGAGACACGCTGGTTGTATGGAAGCTCGACAGGCTGGGAAGAAGCATGCGACACCTTGTTACCCTGATAGAAGAACTCCGGCAGCGCGGAGTTAATTTCCGTAGTCTGACTGACAGCATAGACACCAGTACGCCAATGGGGCGGTTTTTCTTTCACGTTATGGGGGCATTGGCGGAGATGGAACGCGAGCTGATAGTGGAACGAACCCGTGCGGGACTGGAAGCTGCAAGAGCTAAAGGCAGGATTGGAGGGCGAAGACCAAAACTGACGCCAGAGCAATGGGCACAGGCTGGCAGGTTACTTGCTGCAGGTGAAACACGGCAGCGGGTTGCTTTAATTTTTGATGTGGGGATCTCGACGTTATACCGCAAATATCCTGCGACATTGTGTGATTAACAGGACAACGCCGCGCAGCTGTCTGCGTGACGTAATCAATACAACATAGGGCGAAGCCTATTCCAATCAGGAGGTTCGCCGCTATGGCTCAGGATTACCACCACGGGGTGCGCGTTGTTGAAGTCAACGACGGCACCCGCTCCCTTACCACGGTAAGCACCGCTATCGTGGGTATGGTCTGCACCGGCGATGATGCTGATGCGTCCGTATTCCCTCTCAATAAGCCGGTTCTGCTGACGGATGTGCTGGAGGCCAGCGGTAAAGCAGGCGAGTCCGGCACACTGGCTCGTTCGCTGGATGCGATTGCCGACCAGTCAAAGCCCGTAACGGTTGTTGTGCGCGTGGCACAGGGTGAAACCGAAGCGGAAACCACCTCCAATATTATCGGTGGCGTCACGTCCGACGGTAAAAAAACGGGGATGAAAGCGCTGCTTTCTGCGCAGTCGCAGCTGAAAGTTAAGCCGCGCATTCTCGGTGTGCCGGGGCACGACACGCAGGCAGTTGCCACTGAGCTGATGAGTGTTGCGCAGAGCCTGCGCGGGTTTGCCTACCTGTCTGCCTATGGCTGTAAGACGGTGGAGGAAGCCATTGCATACCGGGACAATTTCAGCCAGCGAGAGGGGATGCTGATCTGGCCTGATTTCATCAACTTTGACACCGTTTTGAAAGCCGATGCGACGGCTTACGCCTCGGCCCGTGCGCTCGGTTTGCGCGCCAAAATTGACGAACAGACCGGCTGGCACAAAACCCTGTCCAACGTGGGTGTGAATGGCGTCACCGGTATTTCCGCTGATGTATTCTGGGATCTGCAGGACCCGGCAACGGATGCGGGACTGCTGAACCAGAACGACGTCACCACGCTGATCTGTAAAGACGGGTTCCGCTTCTGGGGTTCCCGCTGCCTCAGTGACGATCCCTTGTTTGCGTTTGAGAACTACACCCGCACGGCGCAGGTGCTGGCTGACACGATTGCAGAGGGGCATATGTGGGCGGTGGATAAGCCACTGAATCCGTCACTGGCCCGCGACATTATCGAAGGTATCCGCGCCAAATTACGCAGCCTGGTGAATCAGGGATACCTCATCGGGGCTGACTGCTGGCTGGATGAGTCAGTGAACGATAAAGACTCCCTGAAAGCCGGGAAACTCACCATCGACTACGACTACACGCCTGTGCCGCCGCTTGAAAATCTGATGCTGCGCCAGCGCATCACCGATCGCTACCTGGTCGATTTTGCCAGCCGTGTCAGTGCATAAGGGGGATACATGGCATTACCACGCAAGTTAAAACACCTGAACCTGTTCAACGACGGGAACAACTGGCAGGGGATCGTTGAGTCCCTGACTCTGCCGAAATTCACCCGCAAGTTTGAGAAGTATCGCGGCGGCGGTATGCCGGGCGCGGTGGATGTGGATATGGGGCTGGATGACGGCGCACTGGACACGGAATTTTCAATCGGCGGCACCGAATTGTTGTTATTCAAGCAGATGGGAGCTGCCACGGTGGATGGTATCCAGTTGCGTTTTACCGGCTCTATTCAGCGTGACGATACTGGCGAGGTGCAGGCCGTTGAGCTGGTTGTGCGCGGGCGTCATAAAGAGGTGGATTCCGGCGAGTGGAAAACCGGAGAAAGTAGCGCCACCAAAGTCAGCAGCACCAACAGTTACGCGAAGCTGACCATTAACGGCGAGGTGCTCTATGAGGTTGATGTGGTCAACATGATTGAAATCGTTGACGGCGTGGACCTGATGGAAGCGCACCGTAACGCCCTTGGCCTCTGATTTAACTTAACGGCGCGGTGATCCGCGCCAGTATCTGATTAACAGGAAACGAACATGAACGACAAGCTGACTGAAAAAACCGTACAACTGGATACGCCCATCATGCGCGGTAAAACCCAAATCACCGAAATTGTGCTGCGTAAGCCGCAGTCCGGTGCGCTGCGCGGCACCCGCCTGCAGGCCATTATGGATATGGACGTGGGGGCCATGATGACAGTGATCCCGCGTATTTCCACCCCAACGCTGACCGCACAGGAAATGGCTGAACTGGACCCCGCCGATCTCACCGCGCTGTCGGTCGAGGTGGTGACTTTTTTGTTGAAGAAGTCGGTGCTTGCCGGTTTACCGACAGCCTGACGATTGATGACCTGGTGGCGGATATCGCCACCATCTTTCACTGGTCGCCGTCCATCACTGACGTTATGCCGCTGACTGAGGTGCTGGAGTGGCGGCACAAAGCGATTCAGAGAAGCGGGGCCAGCGATGAGTGACAATAACCTGCGTCTGCAGGTGATTCTGAATGCGGTTGACAAGCTCACCCGCCCATTTCGATCCGCGCAGGCCAGCTCGAGGGAGCTGGCTACTGTGCTTCAAACTACCCGGAACAGCCTGAAAGAACTGAATAAACAGGCCGGGCGTATTGATGAATTCCGTAAAACCAGGTCACAGCTTGCTATTACTGCAAAAAATCTCAACGCCGCACGCGAAGAAGCCGCAAAACTTGCCACTCAGTTTGCTGCAACAAACCGCCCAACCGCTGCGCAGGCCAAGTTATTTAGCCAGGCGAAAACCCGCGTACAGGAACTGCAGCAGACATACAACGGTCTGTTGGGTTCGGTACAAAGACAGCGGCAGGCGCTGAAAGAATCCGGGATCGATACTAAACAGCTTAGTAGCGCGCAGCGGGAACTGCGGAAAAATGCAGATGAAACAAGGCAGGCTCTTGAACGTCAGCAGAAATCCCTGAAACGTCTGGGCGAACAGCAGGCAAAAATGAATGCTGCCCGTGAGCAATATTCCCGACGCCTTGAGGTGCGGGATCGCATCGCAGGGGCAGGTGCTACTACCACGGCGGCAGGGGTAGCAATGGGGGCACCTGTTGTGGCGGCAGTTAAGAGCTATAGCAGCATGGAAGATGCCATGAAAGGCGTGGCGAAGCAGATGAATGGCCTGCGGGATGATAACGGGAATCGCACGAAACAATATTATGACATGCAGGATGCCATCAAGGCCGCCAGTGAAGATTTGCCGATGGAGAATGGCGCTATAGACTATGCCGCGCTGGTTGAAGGGGGCGCGCGTATGGGCGTGACCAACCAGGACGATCCCTTTGAGGACCAGAAACGTGACCTGCTGGCCTTTGCATCCACGGCGGCAAAAGCTGCAACGGCCTTTGAACTGCCTGCCGATGAGCTGGCGGAAGGGCTGGGGAAAATCGCGCAGCTCTATAAAGTTCCGACGCGCAATATTGAACAACTGGGCGATGCGCTGAATTACCTGGACGATAACGCCATGTCAAAGGGTGGGGACATTATCAACGTCCTGCAGCGCATGGGGGGAGTGGCTGACCGCCTTGACTTCCGAAAGGCTGCTGCGCTGGGTTCAACATTCCTTTCTTTGGGGGCTGCCCCGGAAATCGCCGCCAGCGCTTCTAATGCCATGGTGCGTGAGCTGTCCATTGCCACCATGCAAAGTAAACGCTTCTTTGAAGGTATGGATCTGCTGAAACTCAATCCGGAGGAGATTGAAAAGCAGATGACCACCGATGCCATGGGAACCATTCAGCGGGTTCTGGAGAAGGTCAACAATTTGCCGCAGGATAAACGCCTGTCAGCCATGACAATGATTTTTGGCAAAGAGTTTGGCGATGACGCGGCAAAGCTGGCTAACAACCTGCCTGAGCTGCAGCGCCAGCTGAAACTCACATCAGGCAGTGGTGCTAATGGCTCCATGCAGAAAGAATCCGACATTAACAAGGATTCATTGTCTGCGCAGTGGTTGCTGGTTAAGACTGGCGCGCAGAACGCTTTCAGCAGCCTGGGGGAAACGTTGCGCCAGCCGCTGATGGATATTATGGGTATGGTTAAGGGCGTGACCGGGGCGCTGCGTCGCTGGGTGGAGCAGAATCCCGTACTGGCTGGCACGCTGATGAAAGTGGCGGCGGCTACGGCGGTTATCACTGTTGGACTGGGAACACTTGCGGTGGCGGTGGCTGCGGTGCTGGGGCCGATTGCAGTGATCCGATTTGGCCTGTCTGTGCTGGGTGTAAAAACATTACCTTCCGTTGCTGCAGCAGTAACACGTACTGGCAGTGCCCTGTCATGGCTGGCAGGTGCGCCACTTTCCCTGTTGCGTCGGGGTATGGCGTCATCCGGTGGCTGTGTCGGGTTGCTGAGTGCCCCGCTTAATTCCCTGCGTCGCTCAGCCGGAATAGCGGGTAATGCACTGAAAACGGTGGCAGGTGTGCCGCTTGCCGTGTTCCGTGCCGGTATGTCAGGCATCCGTAATGTTATCGGTATGGTGATGAACCCGCTGGCGGCGTTGCGGGGTGGACTGACAGCTGCCGGTGGCGTGTTGCGTTTTCTTGTTTCTGGTCCGCTGGCATTACTTCGTGGCGCGCTGTTTGGCATTTCTGGCCTGCTGGGTGCGCTGCTCAGCCCGATAGGGCTGGTTGTGGCTGCGCTGGCTGGTGTGGCGCTGGTTGTGTGGAAATACTGGCAGCCCATCAGTGCATTTCTGGGGGGCGTGGTGGAAGGGTTCAAAGCCGCTGCTGCGCCCATCAGCGCCGCCTTTGAGCCGCTCAGACCCGTGTTTCAGTGGATTGGTGACAGGGTGCAGGCCCTGTGGGGCTGGTTCAATGATTTACTTACGTCGGTTAAATCCACTTCCGAAGAACTGAACAGCGCAGCTGCAATGGGGCGCCGGTTTGGTGAGGCGCTGGCGGACGGTCTGAATATGGTGATGCACCCGCTGGAATCACTTAAATCTGGTGTGTCGTGGCTGCTGGAAAAGCTCGGTATTGTCAGTAAGGAGGCGGCAAAGGCGAAACTGCCCGCGCAGGTCACGCAGCAGCAGCCCGCCACGGTGAACAGTGACGGCAAAGTGGTGCTGCCGCCCGGCGGGTTCCCGGCTTACGCGGGGATGTACGACACGGGCGGGATCATTCCACGCGGGCAGTTTGGCATTGTCGGAGAAAATGGCCCTGAAATTGTGAACGGACCGGCAAATGTCACCAGCAGGCGGCGTACTGCTGCGCTGGCCTCTGTCGTTGCAGGCGTGATGGGGGTAGCTGCGACACCTGCAGAAGCGGCTCCGCTTCATCCGTTCAGTCTGCCTGCGAGGGCATACCAGACGCAGCCAGTTAAGGCTGACAGCCCGCCGTCAGTTATTCGTTATGAGATAAATGCGCCCATTCATATCGTCGCGCAGCCGGGACAGAGTGCGCAGGATATTGCCCGTGAAGTGGCACGCCAGCTTGACGAGCGGGAACGCAGGGCCAGGGCAAAAGCGCGCAGCAATTTCAGCGATCAGGGGGGGTATGAATCATGATGATGGTGCTGGGTTTATATGTATTTATGTTGCGCACTGTCCCTTATCAGGAGCTGCAGTATCAGCGCAGCTGGCGACATGCCGCCAACAGCCGGGTGAACCGCCGCCCGTCAACGCAGTTTCTTGGCCCGGATAATGATTCACTGACACTGTCCGGGGTTCTGCTGCCGGAAGTGACCGGAGGCAGGCTGTCATTGCTGGCGCTGGAGTTGATGGCAGAGCAGGGCAAAGCCTGGCCTTTGATTGAAGGCAGCGGAACCATTTACGGCATGTTTGTTATTGAAAGTCTGAGCCAGACAAAGACGGAGTTTTTTGCCAGCGGAATGCCCAGGCGCATTGAGTTTACGATCACCCTCAAACGGGTTGATGAATCGCTGTCTGACATGTTCGGGAGCCTGAGTGACCAGCTCAGCAACCTGCAGGACTCTGCTGCCTCTGCGATTGGGGGGATTAAGAACACGGTAGGAGGATTGCTGCAGTGAACGTTAATTCTGATCTTCTGAATCTGAACAGCAAAAGCCCGGCTTTCAGTATCGTCATTGAAGGTAAGGACGTGACGACTGTGCTGGATACCCGCCTGATGAGTCTGACGCTGACGGATAACCGGGGCTTTGAAGCGGACCAGCTTGATCTGGAGCTGGACGACGCCGACGGGCTGATCTCCCTGCCGCGACGTGGGGCAGTGATTCAGCTGGCGCTGGGCTGGAAAGGCCAGCCGCTTTTCCCTAAAGGGGCTTTTACCGTGGATGAAATTGAACACAGCGGTGCCCCTGACCGGCTGACCATCCGGGCGCGTAGCGCAGATTTCCGTGAAACCCTCAATACACGGCGCGAAAAATCATGGCATCAGACAACGGTGGGGGAGGTGGTAAAGCAAATCGCCGCCCGGCATAACCTCAAAATGGCGCTGGGTAAAGACCTGACGGATAAGGCGCTGGATCATCTGGACCAGACCAATGAAAGCGATGCAAGTTTCCTGATGAAACTGGCGAGACAGTATGGGGCGATTGCTTCCGTTAAGGACGGGAACCTGCTGTTTATCCGGCAGGGACAGGGAAGAACGGCGAGCGGCAAGCCGCTGCCGGTTATCACCATCACGCGCAAAGCCGGTGACGGTCATCGGTTCACCCTTGCTGATCGTGGTGCTTATACCGGTGTTATTGCCAGCTGGTTGCATACGCGTGAACCCAGGAAAAAAGAGACAACCAGTGTTAAGCGTCGTCGAAAGAAAACCACCACACCCAAAGAGCCGGAAGCAAAACAGGGCGATTATCTGGTGGGAACGGATGAAAACGTGCTGGTTCTTAATCGTACCTACGCCAACCGGAGCAATGCAGAGCGCGCAGCAAAAATGCAGTGGGAACGTCTGCAGCGTGGGGTTGCTTCATTTTCCCTGCAGCTCGCTGAGGGGCGGGCCGATCTCTATACGGAAATGCCGGTGAAGGTTACAGGGTTTAAGCAGCCGATCGATGATGCAGAATGGACCATTACCACCCTGACGCATTCTGTCAGCCCGGATAATGGATTTACGACCAGCATGGAGCTTGAAGTAAAGATTGATGATTTAGAAATGGAATAAATAAGTTCTCAATATTGGTTATTTGTGTATCATTATTGAGATTTTAAAGGTGGCGGAGAATTGAAAATGATGAATTGCCCAAAGTGTGGACATGCGGCGCACACCAGGAGTAGCTTTCAGGTTACTGATAGTACGAAGGAGCGTTACTGCCAGTGCCAGAACATTAATTGCGGCAGCACATTTGTCACCCATGAAACGGTTGTACGATTTATCGTTACACCGACAATAATCAATAATGCCCCGCCACACCCTACGCCGGGTGGTCAAGGGCACATGAATTTTTAAAACAAGAACCTGCAGCAGCAGGTTTTTTTATGTGTCAGGAATTTCACCTGTTTCTATAAAATGCGCAAAACTTTCTTCATCAATGATGATCGTACCCTTCATGCGTGCAGCATTTACTTTGGAAGGACCGGCATTGTACCCGCAACAGAGCATCTGCAGATTTTGAGTAACTGAACTTCTCACTGTCAGGCTGTGCGCTTGGGCAACTTCAATCAAACGCTCTTTATCTGCCTTTTTGAAACCTGTAAAGCAGACGTCAAAAGTGAGGGTTTTAGGCTTGGTTGCCTTGGTTAGATGAATGTAATTTTCTGGTAGGAAGGACTGACAGGCTTGCTGTGCTTCCTCAGCAGATGTGCATTCTTGAAGTATTCTATCTTTACGAAACGTTCTTATTGAATGGGCTGATTGGCATATACCCTGAATGTGGGTATCGCTGTGGCTAACACTGCTTATTGAATGGGCACCAATACGCGCATTCGCATTGATGTAAACAAAGTGCATTTCTTCCATGTGAATCACCTTTATTACACAAACGGCTAAGACGTTAATGAACGGTGGGCAAATTGGCTGCCGCCATTTTGCCGCCACAGCCAAACAAAAAGGGGTTACGTTTGCACGTAACCCCTTGTTTTATTTGGTGGAGCTGGCGGGAGTTGAACCCGCGTCCGAAATTCCTACATCCTCGGTA
>OGSJ01000076.1_pt1 | contig 105388 bp, 124 predicted proteins | sample 1573851 | NCBI WGS metagenome assembly OGSJ01 (sample SAMN03295846, study PRJEB24534) | human gut metagenome | isolation source: fecal sample 6 from infant 6 | host: Homo sapiens | place: USA: Pittsburgh, PA | collected 2014-07 | reverse complement strand
GCGGGCAAGTTCAGGCCGCTACGGCCGCTGCAACCGGCTTAGCGTGCTTTATTTTCCGTTTTCTGAGACGACCCCGATCTGGTCAGGCAGGAACTGAAAACCAAAACGCTTCGCATCGGTAAGCGTCTGTATCGGGTTGTTCACGAGACGGGAGTGCAGAAATGAGCAATTTGACCTCTTTCGACTGGTGGCTGGCAACCTACCTCGTGGCGGCCGGCGTCGGATATGCCTTTTACATTGGTCAGTTAATCGTAAAGCTACTGCTGATCAGATTTGCCAGCCATAAACGCATAGACGACGGTCTGTGGCGCCTGGGTTCTCTGCTGGAGACTCACTACGGCGAACTGAAGGAGAACGAAACTATCACTATCCAAGCGAAGCGTTTTACGGCCATCATCACGAGAACGCCGGAACAGAAGGTGAGTTTGATCAAAAAGATAGCAACTGAACGAGTAACAGAAAAATAAGTATTTACTTACTTATCTATTATGTATAAGGTTCATTTGTTTTCGTTGAGACGCGACTGTTTGAACGTTAAATATAACTGCAAACGAAGATACGTACCTGGCAGTAGCCTAAGAAGCCAAACACCAGCGAGGTCAGTTTCCAGCCTCGTCACCGAAATGGGACACACTGAGCGAGTGTGATTGCAGAACGCAGGATAGGGCATGTTGCACCACCCATGCCCTATTCGATGAAGTAACAGGATGGGCGGTTGGTTTTCCTCATTCCATTCCATCATCCCGGTTTCAGCCAGCTGACCGTCCATCCTGTTACGTCATTTCCATTACTTATGTCGTTTAATCTTGGGTTAAAAGCGGCGACGTAACCCGGCTGGCTTGGTTAGCCAGCGCACAACGTTGAGGTCACTGTTTTTCTTTTAATCATACAGGTGATTCCACAGAGCTGTAGTGACTGATCAATATGTTGGGTCGAACATAAATCGGTTCAGTGGCCTCAACGTTGTGAAAGCAGGATTCTTTAACCCTCTGGTGAAATCATTGTTGCCTATGTAGCCCCTGGTTTCACAACATGGATGATTCCATACATCCAATAAGATCGAAGAATCTGGCGGCCATCAACCGCCGAGAAGGATTCCAGATCTTCGCTCTATGTGAGCAAGCCACAAGCCTCGTCTGGCACTAACGTAAAGTGCAAGTTGCGGGAAAGTTCTTGGTTGCCTGGTTGTCCATGAACAAGTACCGCCGCGAATAATGATGGTGTAGCTCAGTGGTAGAGCGGTTGACTGTTAATCAACTGGTCGGTGGTTCGAGTCCACCCACCATCGCCAACACAGCGCTGAACGGTTTGGAGTTCGCCACCACCGTCCGAACGGAAAGACTCCGCAAATGTCGCCAGACCGTTCAACGCTGTGATAGACACGGCAGACGTTCTTAACCATAGTGCTTCTTAGCATCGTAGTTACACTTTTTTCAGCGCAAAATCCAAAGGGGCTTCGGCCCCTTTTTTGTTGATGGTTCTCGTCGCTTCCCACTGCTGTAATGCTATTTGTTGCCGGAATGAGAGGGTTAATGCTAATGTACGCGTACATTAGCATTAACCAAGTTTCGATAACCGCGCAGCAACAGTCTTCCAAAGACTGAAACAATGAGTCTTGAATGTCTCATAAAAATGCAATTGATAAGTAATGACTTACCTATTATTTGTCGGTATAGTTCTTTCGGTGACTCACTTGAAAGGACTCAATATGGGAAACAAACGTAAACAGGCGCGTCGCGCAGCTCGTCAGGCACTGAAGTCAAAGCCACGCATCCACGGCTACGAAATTGACACAATCATCGTTGACGAGCTGGCTGCCGCCCCTGCTCTGCCTCCGAAACCGAAGCGCGACAACTCTCCTCTCGAAGCGCGAAACGAGGCCCAGGCCCACTATCTCATCTCCCTCGATACCAAAACGCTAACGTTCGCCACTGGCGAAGCTGGCTGCGGTAAAACGTACCTGGCCGCGGCCGTTGCAGCGCAGCGTCTACTTAATAAGGAAGTGGACAAGATCATCGTGACTCGTCCGGTATTGCAAGCAGACGAAGATCTGGGCTTCCTTCCGGGCGACATGAGCGAGAAGTTCGCTCCGTTCTTCCGGCCCGTCTATGACGTGCTACAGAAGCGTCTGGGTGGCTCGTTTCTCGAATACTGCTTAAAGCCAGAGGTGGCCAAAGTGGAGATTGCCCCCTTCGCTTACATGCGTGGGCGCACTTTCGAAAACGCTGTGGTAATTCTGGATGAAGCTCAAAACGTGACAGCGTCACAAATGAAAATGTTCCTGACCCGTATGGGAGAAAACGTCACGGTTATCGTTAACGGGGACATCACCCAATGCGATCTTCCTGGCAGCGTCAAATCCGGGCTGGAAGACGCTATGGAGCGCTTTAAGCCGTCTGAATATGTTGGACGGATCGAGTTCGAGAGCGAGGACTGTGTACGGTCTGAGTTATGCAAAATTGCGCTTGAAGCCTACCAATAAGGAGATAAGCGTGACCAAAGAATATCTGCCTCACCAGCAGCGTGTGATAGAGGAACAGGAAGATCTGTCGCGCCGTATTTTCAAGCTGGAGTGCTTCACAGCCACCGAGATTTTTAGTCGTCTCCCTCAAGTCGACCGCAACATGCTCATTAAGCAGCTGGACGCGATGAAAGCCTATGAGCTAATTCTTCGTGCCCGAATCGCTCGTTTTTAACGTAAGGAAACCAAAATGACCGATATGGATATCGAAAAAGAGATTGTGGCCAAAGGCAAAACGGCCGCGCGTGTTACCCCGGAACGCATTGAAGCTGTTATCTCAGGCGAATTTTACTTTACCGGCGCGGACGGATATCGCAGCTCACCGTTGTGGCTGAAGCAGGAAGAGCCTGAACCGGCCCCGCAATCACTCGAACTGCTGACATTCTGCGTTCTTGTGCTGGAGAACGGCTACACCGTAACCGGCGAGTCTGCGTGCGCCAGCCCGGAGAACTTTGATCCGGAGATCGGACGTAAAATTGCACGCCAGAACGCGATTGCCAAAATCTGGCCCCTGGAAGGCTATCTTCTCAAGCAGCAGCTGCACGAGGTGAAGTGATGAAGGTCGTTATCTACGGACGGGATAATTGCTCATACTGCAAACGTGCGGTCGAGCTGGCGAAGCAGCTGCACGGCCACGGCTTTGGCGATTATGAATACATCGATATTGTGTCTGCCGGGATCGACAAAGAGAAGTTGAGCGACCTGGTTGGCAAGCCGGTGGAGACCATACCGCAGGTGTTCGTAAATGGCGAACCTATCGGGGGTTATACGGAATTTGCTGCTTTTGCGAGCACCCTGTAATACAATACGGCTCCTTTTGGGGCCGTTTCTGTTTGTCGCAGTTTCAGGGAACGCGTACACTTAGTTACGAGCCAGCAAAAAGCAGGCAGATAAATCATGAAAGACTCAATCACCAAAATCGCAATGGTTGTGGCACTGGCACTAAGCAGCCTGTCACACGGTTCTTATGCCAAAGATCACACCCATGAACGCAGCGCTATTACTTCAGGGGCGAGCGCACCATCCCTCGCAGAACTGCGCGAAAGTGTGGGTAAAATCCAGGAAGTTACCGCTGATGGCCGTGAAATTTACGCCAGACTGGATGCGTTGGCAGAACATGATTTTGAGCAGGCAAAGTTTGCCGCAGAAGGCTTACGTGCTGATGTAATTGGCTCCCTGGCAATTGCCGAGTTCTTATTCCAGGCATTACCAGAGATGTCGATCATCCGGTCTTACGACAAAAACTCCACTGAATACAAGCTATGCAGGGCTGTCGCTGAGATGCGTCACGGGGCCAAAAATCTCGATAATCTGGTTAATCAGATCCTGACAGTTAGCCCTCTTCGCGAATCAGAAATTAGCCATGCGGCTCTTGCTGTTCTGGCAGCCAGTGGCACAGAGGCTTCGACCAAATGGCTCTGATTGTCGAGATCAACCCCGATACACGCGCCGCATTTTTAGACCCCACTTTCAAAAAGTTCCCTGGATTGGAACAGCAGCTCATAGAGGAATTTATTTACTGCAAGGAGCACAACGCCACAACGGATACCTTCGGCAGTGACGCCGTCTTCACTTTTCCACCTTATGCCGTAGACGCTCAACTCGCTCGCATCCACATCAAGCTACCCGACGAACAGCCCTGGCCACCTCGCACTCCAGATCGGCAGAAGAAGAGTAATACTTATTTAGTTTATGCACAGCATTTGTGGAATCCGGACAGATACTCCATTCTTGCAGTTGTTACCCCAGCACACGATCTCATGAGCGCCGCCAACACACAGTTAATCTCCCACTTTTCAGCCTGTGCTGAAGATTTTCACAACCGCTAAAATCATCTTGCTTGTTTCTCAGATTTAAAAAAATCGACTCTCAATGATTCCATACCTATTAAGTATGGAATCATTGTACAAAACAGGCTATTTTATGGTTGATCATACAAAAACTTATGCCTAATATACTGTTTATGCATACAGTAAAAAGGGCTTCACTCAGTGAGTGGACGATGAAAAACACCTTTGATAAAGCACGCGCAGCAGAAAACACCTCTCGGGAAGCCATCGAGTACCTCGAACGCGCTTCCGGTTTGTCGGCAGTGTCGACCGCCAAATTCGACGGAGACATGTCGTTTTCTTCCGCCTTCATGTTATTCACTCGCTTATCTTTACTGATAACGAGGCGTCGACCTGAAATAGCCGTTCATTGTGTTTTGATACATGTAATGCCGCATATCTCTGATGTAAAGGTAAGTGATATAAGTAGGGTCTTGGTCAACCAGCTGGTGAACCCACTGATACTGGAAGGCAAGATCGTCCAGGGCAGACGCGTGTTCTCCCTGATGAAACAGTTCCTGAGCTGGTGCGCCTTTCAGGGGCTGATTGATACATCACCGTTGAATGATATATCGCTCAATAGAGTTGCCGGTGGCGCAAAGCCAGTGCCGCGCGAACGTAAGCTGACGGACGCCGAGGTCTGGGTATTCTGGAACGTCTGGGATTACTTCAATGTGTGCGAAGGCACAAAGTGGGCGGCCAGGCTCTGTCTTGTCGCTGCCAGACGACCCGATGAAGTGCTCCGGGCCAGAAAGGATGAGTTCAACCTTCAACGTGATGTATGGAATCAAGGTACGCGAAACAAATCGGCCAGACAGCACGCGCTGCCGTTAAGCCCATTGATGCGTCAATGCGTGGAAGAGTTGTTCGAGTACGGGAAAGACAGCCAGTGGCTCGTTCCTTCGAATAAGAAGAAGGGCGTAGATACGCCAATGTCTAAGGTGGCCATTGCCCAGGCACTGAGAAGGATACTGGAACGACCTGAGTTGATGGAGGTTGAGTCATTCACCCCACGCGATCTGAGACGTACAGCGCGTAGTTATTTCCCTGCTCTGGGGATTAATCAGGAGGTGGCCCGTAAGATTATGAACCACAGTCTTGAAGGGATAGATCGCGTCTATGATCGCCACGATTATATGGATGAGATGCGAGACGCCTTGAATAACTTCTCAACGTACATCGCATCTATCGTTAATCAAACAGACTTAGACGAGATAGACCACAAATTCAAGGGAGATCGTCTAGCCACGGAGCTTATTCGTGTAAATTTCTCACAGTGACTTGATGGCCTCTACCACCTTTTCTGACGCACCCTGTTGACCGTCAAAACGGTTACGGAACGCTTCTAGAACGAGTTTTTCATCAGCGGAGAGAGGTGCAGTGCCCTCTTCGCGAAAAAACTCAAGCAGCTCAGGATGACGTTCTTCCAGAACCATCAGCATCAGTCGAACCGGATCTGCCTCCAGTGCTTCGGCTAAAGCTCGAACCTTATCGACTGGAAGTGGGATTTTGCCGCTTTTGATGAGAGAGAGGTTGTTGGCGTTCTTGTACCCAACCTCTTTGGCAATGGTAGCCTGACTTTTAGGCGAGATTGTGATTAACGAGTCAATGTAAGCTGCGTAGCGACCTTGTTTGATCTCTGTTTCGTTGGTAGCCATGTAGTGAACCTTGCGTGTTTTGTTTATCTCTGGTAAGTGCTTACTGATATTACAGCAAAGGCCAGGGTTGTAAAGACTTATCTATTTAATTTCGATAGGCACAAAACCCCGGCATACCGCCATTATACTATGGTTTTTAGGCAATTTGTCACTATTCGCTTACAGAAAAAAGTAAGACGTATCTGATATAGGTGCATTCCATATTGATACAATAGGTAGTAGTATTGCCGAACTTTCAAATGTGTTCAGTTGGATGATATGAAATGAAAAATATAACTTCTAAATTGACCGCCCTTGAGGTTGGACACGCATATGCGATTGGACTAGATGGCGTCGCGACGATCCTGACAGAACTAGAATCTGAAGAGCTTCCCGTGGAGATGGTTGATACGACGGTTTTCACTTTTGAGCTAAAAAATAAACATTTCACTCTCATCAATACTGGTTGCGGCTCCCTTGCCGTGAGAACCATTTAAAACACATTCCTGCCTATAGATGCCTGTACGAACAGCTTAGTTGCCTGTTCGTACAGTGATAAATTACGCACATCAGAAAACAAATTGTTTTAATAACAAGGAAATTCTCATGTCCAAAGCCATGACCAGATCTGTGCTGAAAGAGGTACAGGACTTTCGCGACTGCGTAAAACGAGTTGTAGCGATGCTATCAGGCAAACAGATACCTGTTGCAGAGCGAGGCAATGAAGCATATGTCCGCTACAACCGGCGCGGCGAACCAGTGCTGGTAAACATCCCATCTATACCGGACGACGCGTCACCAACCCTCATGAACGCAGTACGTGGTTTTCTCGACCATGAGGTAGCCCATATCCTCTTTACTGATCCGAAAGTCGCAATGAAGATGCGCGAGAGAGGAAAGGCTCCGTCTACCGGGCTTTGGAACGCGCTGGAAGACGTTTTTATTGAACGCAGAATGGGACAGGTATTCAACGGAACTCGTCGCAATTTGCTGGCCACACAGAACCTGGTGATCGACAAATACTTCAAGGGCAAAGTGTCAGAGGCGGTTTCAATCTGCCACGGCGACCAGCGTGAATTGTTCCTGAAATTCTTCCTTTGCCCGGTCGTTCGCGCCTGGGATGGCCAAAGCCCTTTCATCGACTTTATGGAAGAACACTGGCACCTCATCGATAAGCCTGTAGCCTTGCTCAAAGAGCATGGTATCGACGTGGCCGTTCGCAATATGTCGAACACAGAAGACTGCGTGAAGGTCGCAGCTGCTATCGCCCAAATCATGCAGGATATGAAAGACAAGCCAGAGGGCAAATTACCAGAGCTTAAATCGTCTGCTAGGAAGCCGTCGAAGAGTGAGGACGAGTCAGAGGAAACCCCAGAAGCCGGTGACGAACCGACTCATAGTGAATCAGCACCAAAGCGTACCAAAGGCGAAGACGACGACAAGGAAGAGCAAGAAGATGATGCCTCAGAAGAGGAAGAGTCTGGGGATTCTGATTTGCCTGAATCAGTAGATAAGGACTTACCTACAGAGGATAAAGAAATTAGTGATACAGAAAGTAAATATACAGAAGCAGGCGAAGAAGAATCAGGAGACACCCCAGAATCCGATGATGCCGGCATGGAATCAGGTGATTCTGATGACGAAGGTGGTAGTGATGACACTGGCTCTCCAACGCCTGGTGATGGCATTCGCGAAGACGCCGATGACTCCGATGGTTATGGCTCTGGCGCCGCTGGCGATAGTGATGGTGATGACGGCGAAGACTCCGATGCCAGTCACGGGGAGTCGGAAGGAGAAGGCGAAGAGGAAGATGACGCCGCCGATCACACAGACGGCGAAGGTAAAGAAAATGAGGATGCCGCGGAAGCGCCTGAAGACAGTGAGTCAGGCTTTGTTCCTGCTCCGGATGAAATGACTCTGGAGGACGCACTCAAGGCGCTCGACGAGATGGAAGACGGAACAGGCGAAATGACCGAAGACGCACTGTCGGCCACCATCAGCAAAGAGCTTATGAGCACCTCACTTTCTGAGTATCGCCCATACGATCGTTCATACGACTTTATCGGGTTGATTGATGAGGCTGAAGAGCATGTAAAGCGCACCAGAAAGACGTTTGGCGCAATCCCAATGCACTCACCGGTCGATCGCTACCGCATGGTTCCGGAAGGCAGAAGGCTCTTTGAACTGAAAATCGAAAAACATCTGTCAGCAGGCGTTTCTTCGACTCTGGCCAAAGACCTGGAGCGAGCTATCGCCAGCCGCAATCGAGTCCAGTTTATCCCAGGCCAGAGACGTGGACGGATACATGGCGCGAACCTGTATCGTCTGGCAATGAACGACGACCGCGTGTTCCGCAAGAAAGAAGACCACAGAGCGGTGAACGCGTGCGTCCAGCAGGTGATCGACTTGTCCGGCTCAATGGGCGGCAGGAAGATTCAACTGGCACTCGCCAGCGCCTACACCATTGCGGATGCTCTGGATCGTATCAATGTGCCTAACATCATCACCGGCTTTACCACGTTTGGTAGCCCAGATTATGAAACCATGTCGAAGCGCGGGTTTACTCGTTTCGAGGCGCTAATGCTGCCCATTATCAAAAACTGGAATGAGAAAGCCAACTCTCCAGAGATCCGCGCCCGCATGGGCTGCGTGTGTGAGACGTTCCCCCTGCTCAATAACGTCGATGGTGAGAGCGTCGCGCAGCTGGCGACTCTGTTTGCAGGGCGAATGGAGGACAAGAAGATCATGCTGGTTATGAGCGACGGGGCGCCATGTGCTGCAGGCGATGGGTTCCATCAGCATTTGCGAACCGTCACCAAAGAAATTGAGACGTTGAGTGACATCGATTTGATGGCTATCGGCGTTCTGACCGACGCACCACGGCGTTACTACAAAAATTACGCACTGGTAAACAGCGTAGAAGAGTTAGGGCCGTCAGTCGTCACAGAGCTATCTCGTATCATTCTTGGGTAATTGGTTTACCCGTAAAAATAAGTAATCACTTACTATACAGCCTAATATATTTATATAAGATATACCCCACGAACGACAAACAGTAAGGAAAAACACATGACCGCTACTGCACTACAGCAAGAAGAACATTTGCCAGAAGCCATCGTCTGCAAGTGGTGTGGCAAATCCTTTCATTACCTGAAATCCCATATCTCTATGGGCCGCTGCGAGAACATTCCTGAGTCCGCGAAAGGTCTGGACGTGGACGAGGTGGTGAAAATGTACACTACTGCGTTTCCGGATGAACCAACGATCTCTCGCACGGCACTGGCCAAACTCAATGAGAAGCGTGCCGAAAAGCATTCAGGTGAAGGAAAAGTGGCGGACATTAGCGCACATCCGGGCTACGCAGGAACGGTCGAATACAAGACCGAACTGGTGGCCGCGCACGAGCTGCTTGGCGTAACGATCAAAGAGCTGGGAACGCCACGCGGAAAACCACTACAGGTGACAGTCAACGTCAACACGCCATATCCGGAGTTCGTACCGGAAGCGAAGAAGAACTATGTGTATGGCGACTTCGACCTGATTAAAGACATCTTCATGATGCTGGAAATCGGAATCCCAGGCTATCTCTGGGGTCATGCAGGAACCGGTAAATCTTCTCTTCCTACGCAGCTATGCGCCCTGCTGAATCGACCACTGATCCGCGCCCAGCATACGGCGTCTATGGAAGAAGCACACGTTACAGGCCAGATCCTCGCTCGCGATGGCTCCACCTACTTCGAGCCTGGTTTGCTGGCGCTGGCGATGAAAAATGGCTGGGTGTACCTCGCTGATGAATATGACTTCGCGTTCCCGCAGATTCTGGGTGTGTACCAGCCAGTTCTTGAAGGAGAACCGCTGATCATCAAAGAGGCAACTCCGGACTGGCGCCGTATCACTCCGCATAAACGCTTTGCCTTCATTGGCACTGGCAACACTAACGGCTCTGGCGACGAAACGGGTCTCTATCAAGGAACGAACATCCAGAACGCGGCGAACTTCTCGCGCTTCGGCATTGTTTCGAACGTGAAGTACATGAGCACTAAGGCTGAAGTCAACATGCTGGCTGAGGCTGGCGTCATCCGCGAATACGCCGAGAAGATGGTGAAATTCGCGAATCTTGTCCGTGAAGGTTATGAACAGCATCTGATCAGCCAGCCAATCGGCCCTCGCGAGCTGCTGCTGTCCGCAAAAATCGGAATGATGCGCGGTGATTTCTCTGCCGGCATCGAAAAGTCGTTTATCAATAAACTTCCATCCACGTCTGCACAGGCAGCGCGTGAAGTGGTTCAGAAGATCTTCGGTTAATCGTGCGTAAAGGATGTTTCGGCTCTCTTATCGCAGCGTCTGAAACTGGCCGGGCTTGTCTGGCGTGTCCGGATAGGCCCGAGTGCCACCAGTCAGCCAAAGAGGTTGCGATTTCGATGTATGGGAAGTTCGTTGGCTTCCCCAATGACAAAATCAAGAAAACCAGAAAGGTAAAAACACATGAAGGCTCTGATGGTCAGAACTGACTTCTCCCTGGGAGAGTCGGCTCTAAAAGCAGAAAACGCGGTGAAAATCGCGAGAGACGCTGGCTACACCGCTGTCATTTCCGCTGACAGCATGAACATTGCCAGTGTGATCCCCCTGCAGCGTGCCGCTGGCGACGACATGGCGGTTATTTGTGGTGTTAAGCTGAATGTTGTCGACGATCCGACATACGAGCACCGCGCCCGCCTTGCGAAAGAGTCAGGGGGATGTATGGAATCATTGGTACGTGATCGCAGCTACTGCTTCACGGCACTGATAAAGAATGAGCAAGGTTATCGCGACGTGTGCGAACTGATGACCTTAGCCAACAAGCGCGAGCAATTCTACTTTGTCCCGCGTCTGGCGCTTGACCAGCTGGCGGCCGCATATGCCAAAGGCAACATCATCCTGCTGACGTCTGACATTGGCAGTGTATTCCAGCGCCAGGACTTCGCAAAGATTATCGGGACGCTGGTCACAGCTGGAGGACGCGATAACTTCTACAGCGTGGTTTATCCGCACCCTACCCCATTCTACGACCAGATTAACGTCCGGGCGATGAAAGTGGCGAGCGCACTGAAAATAGAGCCAGTGGCGTTCTACCCCGCTTATTACGAAGCGGTCGACGACGCTGACATTAAAGACATTGCGCACATGGTTACGAACAACATCAAAATCGATCAGCCGCATCGTCTGCGTATTCCCCACCAGCGAGATAACGCCGTTAATGGTCGCCGCCATCTCCTTGAAGCGCTGAAAGCCTTCTCCGTTCGAATGGATGTGCCGGTAACAGCTGCAATGGCCTCAACAACGCAGGACACCATTATTGAAGCCTGCACATGGCGCTGGCATGAATTGCCACCAGCACTGCCCAAGATGGCAGACGACGAGCCTGCAACGCTGATGAAGCTGGCTGTCGCGGGGCTGCGTAAGCGTCTTACTACCAAAGAGTTTGGCTACACACCACCGGCTTCTGAGCACCGTGTGTATGTTGATCGCCTGAAGTACGAAATGGACACACTGACCCGCCTGGGCTTCTGTGGTTACTTCCTGATGGTGCGCGACCTGATGAATCACAGCCGTGAAACTGGCATTCCTGTCGGGCCAGGTCGTGGTTCCTCTGCCGGTTCTCTGGTGGCGTGGTGTATAGGCATAACCAACGTCGATCCTATCCGTCACGGTCTTCTGTTTGAGCGTTTCATCAACCCTGAACGTCTCGACTTACCGGATGCGGATCTGGACTTCAGCCAGGCACGTCGTCATGAGGTGATCGAGTATCTGAATGAACGCTATGGCGAAGATTACGTTGCCGGTATTCCGAACTTCACCTATCTGGGCGCCGCTTCTGCGCTGCGTGACACTGCGCGTATTTACGGTGTCGACGCTGCGGATATGGCGGTATCCAAAGAGTTCAAGAATCTGGAAGACGATAGCCTGTCTCTGGAAGAGCTGCGCGAGCAACTGGCCAGCCTGGACAAATACGCCACGAAAAACCCGGAAGCGTTCAAAGCGGCGTGTAAGCTGCAAAGCCTGATGCGTGGTTTTGGTCGTCACGCTGCGGGGATGATCGTCGCTGGCGTTCCACTGGTAGAGCGCACGCCCGTCGAGCTGCGTGGCAATGCTCGCTGTATTGCGTTCGATAAACGTTACTGCGAGGCGATGGGGCTGATTAAGCTGGACGTTCTCGGTCTGGCCACACTGGATCTGCTGGATAGCGCGAAACGCTACATCAAAGAGAGTACCGGGGAAGACATCAATCTCGATGCTATCCCACTGGACGATCGCAAGGTTCTGGATGGGTTCGCTGCAGGGTACACGCAGGGCGTATTCCAGCTGGAGTCCGGCCCCATGCGCAAGCTGCTTAAAGATCTGGGCGGTGGCATTGAACCAATGAGCTTCAAAACCGTTGTCGCCACGACCGCACTCTTCCGACCTGGCCCGATTCAATCCGGCATGTTGGACGACTATGTCTCGGTGGCCAAAGGCTTCATGGCTCCACAGTCGCTGCACCCGGTACTGGACGAACTTACCGCGGAAACCAACGGCGTGATTCTGTATCAGGAACAGACGATGAACGCGACACGATTGCTGGCCGGCTTCACGATGGCCGAAGCAGATGGTGTGCGTAAAGCGATCGGTAAAAAGGATATGGAAAAGATGAAGAGCATGGGCGAGAAGTTCGTCGTTCAGGCTCAAGCTGGTTGGATCGACGTTGAGATGGAAGACGGCACAACGCAGCGCATTCACCGCGCGGAACACTTCAAATGTGAGGACGGCGCACTGCGGACGGTCGAAGAAGCGCTGGAGGCAGGTGTGAAATTGCCTATGGCTGCTGTACGCGTTACAGGGTCACAACCCGGCTTGTCTGAGACGAAAGCTAAGGAGATCTGGGATGCCTTCGAGAAGAACGGTGCGTATCAGTTCAACAAATCACACTCCGTTGCCTACTCGCTGATCAGCTATCAGTCTATGTGGCTAAAAACGCATTACCCCGCTGAGTTCTTCGCAGCTGCGCTCACCATTTTGGGCGAGGATAAGCACCAGGGGCTGGTTAAGGATGCGCTGACCTATAGCATTCGCGTATTGCCACCAGACGTTAACGTGTCATCTAACCGAATTGAGATCCGCACGCTGGAAGACGGCAGCCAGGTACTGTATGCGCCCTTCTCTGCTGTGAAAGGCTGCTCTGAGAATGGTTGCCAGGCCATCATGAGAGCGAGAGAGAAAGTTGGCGGCAAATTCGAGTCACTTGAGCAATTTGAGGAAGCGGTCGAGAAGCGTGCGTGCAACAGCCGGGTACGCGAGTCACTGCAAAAAGTAGGTGCGTTCGCATCGATTGAGCCTGGCAGTCTGCCAGCGACAGATCCGGAACGACTGCGCGACCAGGCAGAGTTGATGGGCAATCTGGTGATCGACGCTGTAAAAGCCTCTCGACCGTTCGAGATGAACCCTAAGCGCTCTGCTGAAGTGAATGTACTGATGACTCGCATGGCGGCCGAAATGGGTCTGGGAGACGACCTGATCCGCCCAAGCATTGGCATTAAGCCGAAAATCATGGTCATTCTGGACAACGCGAACGGCAATGATGGGCGTACCGGTTACTTCATGGAGAACGGCTACGACGACTTTAAAGCGAAGTTGCTTACTGCAGGCGATCTGCGCATGGGCGATCTCTACGTCACCGGCGTGTGCAAAAAGGTGAAGGACAAAGAGAAGGACTACACCAAAGACGAGATCGGCCAGTTCACCGACTTTATGCGTGAAGAGATCAATCTGGTGCGTCCGACCTATGTGCTGACGTGTGGCAGCCGGGCGACGTCACTCTTCAACAACAAGAGCAAACCATCCGACCTGGTTGGACGCAAAGAGTATCTGCCAGAGCTGGATGTGACCGTTTTCTACGGATTTAACCCAAACATTTTGTACTTTCGCCCAGAAGAAGGCGAAAAGCTGGAAGCAATTCTGGCAGAGGTAGCGGAGACTATTAGCAAATGAATAAAGAGAACACCATGAACGAGGCACAGAAGATTGCACAAGCGCTGGCGGCTATCCCAGCGGATTTTCAGGATAAAGCTGTTGCGGCCACCATGCGGTCGCAGTTCTGGGAAATCATCGACTGCCCGGTCACGTTAGATCTGGCGCTGGCGTTCGCCGGGCTGGATGGTGCCGATAAAGTCAGTCGTCTGCGTAAATGTGCCAGAGCGCTGGCGCTTAAAACGCAAGATCCGAAGGCGTGCCAGTATCTGCTGGAGATCTACGAATCGGATAATCCAGAGGAACAGTTGGAGGCGTTCAAAGTGTTCCGCAATCGGCTGGTGCTGAAGGTGGCCAAAGAGTTTATGGAAGTGAACAAGATTGGCGATGTGAGACAGTACAGGCTGAAACGCCAGACCAGAGTCACGCTATCCAACATTTTTGGTAAGAAAGTCGCATAAAGCAAAAACCCGCCGATTGGCGGGTTTTTTCATGCGCATTCGGCGTGATGACGTCGACGTGCGATAAGAGCTACCGCGATCGACTCAACTTCTTGAAAATCTTTTGAAGCGCTTGCACGTAAGGCAAGATTCCATTTACTCAGCACACGAGCGTTATTTACCAAGTTGCTGTCTTCTTTTAATCGACCGTTCTTTAGTAGCCATTCGGCTACATCAGCCCAATCCCAAAGTGGAGATTGGCCTTTGATTCGTTGGATAGGGCAAGGGAAGTCTCCGCTACCACGAGTGCCATCTTTCAGCATCGCAATCGCCTGGCGAGACATTTCTGTTATTTCTGCAATGTCGCTCAAGCCTACAAGGGCAGAGTCGACAGATTCAACAATAGCGCCGATTCCGGCTGATTCGATATTGTCGACCGCTGATGCAATAGCTGCATCCAGCGATTCAGCTTCGCGGTCGAACTCAACATAGACGGAGTTTCCATATGCGCAAATCAGCGCATCGTCACAGCCGCTTTCGTACAGCGCGTCTTCCAGTCCTTCGGTCTCATACGTTACGCCTGAGAGTGTCAGAGTGAAGTTATAAAGCGCCATAGTACCTCTTCGTTTAGTATTCAGAGTATTCTCTTATATTCGGTAAGGAGTGGTTGTCGCCACTCCTTACCGGGCAAAATCACTTGCAGTGTTTTACGGTGCTTATGATTCGCTTGGCATGGTTTTCAGCACTTTTCGGCGTCGACCATACACTCATTTGGTGATCTCGGTGTTCACCTTCTGGATTGCCACAACGCAACCTGCAAAAGCAGTGAGCAGAATCGCCCGGTGCAACCCAAACCCAGCCTTGGTCTAAAGCATATTCAATGGCCGCTTGAATGTGCTTGTTCGAATGTTTCTTCATTCGCCTCCGACAATATTATACTATTACCAGCGTTGACATCTGTCAACGGCGAATGAAATTCATCCGTCCATGTCCCCGCCCTGTTGTCGCACGCTGTCTACGGCCAGCTTTTAACGGCGCATAGAGTACCAGAACCACCCGATTTTTCACTGGCTTGCCTATCTCATAACCTCCATTTCATCGTGTCATAATCTCCACTGCCTGCTCCCACCATGATAAAATTGATATATATAAATAAGCAGGTAATTAACACCATGAGCACCGATATCTACGAAAAAATCATGTCCGATCTGGAGTTCGACCGCGACAATCTTGAGGAAGTCTGGCGTCAGCAACCGCGCCTGTTGATGGAGTACGGCTCTAAGCTGGCGCGGGCAGAACGCGAGGTCGCAGATGCAAAACTCTCCCTCGATGCGATTGAGGCGAAAATCTACGACAATGAGCGTAAGAACCTGAGTATGAACGGCATTAAGTTTAATGAGTCCGTACTGGAGGCAAAGGTTAGAACCAACCCGCAATACCTCGCAAAGCGCCAGAAACTCGACGATGCCCGGCACATTGCAGATCTGTACAAGCACGCTGTAGCCGCCTTCTCTCACCGCCGCGACATGATTGTCCAGGCGTCCAAAATGGCTATCGTGGAGATTGAACGTTTGGGCGCCGAACGTTTCCACTCTCCCCGTTAATTTATGCTAGATCGTAAGTAAGTACTGATCTATCATTCTTCTCGCTCGAAAGAGCCACGAATAAGCGAACGCCCAACGCGCATAGCGCCAATGGCCACAATCACAACAAGGAGAAATACATGTCTAAGTCATTACTTGATCTGCTTAACAAGACCCGTGGCGATATTGCTTCTAAACGTGGCAATAACGTTGATTTGACCCGTCTGAAAGACGGCAATAACTATCTGCGCATTTTTCCGAACAAGGACGACCCGAATGGCGTGTTCTTCCAGACATTCGGTATGCACTACGTTAAGCATCAGAATGAGGAAGGCAAAGATGTAACAACCGCCTACATCTGCGAACAGCACACCCACGGCCACGCTTGCCAGCTGTGTGAGATGGTTATGGAAGGTCGTGCTCGCTTTAAGGGCAACAAAGCGATGGAAGAGCGCATTAACAGTATGCGTGCTACACCGCGTTATCTGGTCAACGGTGTTCTGTCTGCGCGTGAAGACTTTGCAGACGCAGAGAAATGCCAGTTGATTGAGCTGCCGTCTACGGTCTTCGACGATATCTGCAAAGTGATGTCCGAAGATATTGCGGATGATATCGGCAACCCACTGAGCAAAGAAGAAGGCTATGCGTTCCTGATTAAGCGTACCGGTTCCGGTCGTGACACCAAGTACGACGTATCCCCGAAACGTAAAGTCTACAAAGGCGACATTCCTGAGAAGCTCTGGACTACCCAACACGATCTGATCGCATACGCGAACCAGGCTGACGAAACTCGTCTGCTGTCTACGGCTCGCACTATGGGTCGTCTGATTGGTATTGCGGCTCCGGCAGCAACAATGTCCTCTCCGGCCATTTCTTCCGCTGCAAAATCAGCTGCTGCTGAACTGCCAGGCTTTGGCTCTATCACTGGTCATACGGAAGGCGCAGCTGCTGTCGCTACAGCACACACTCCGGCTCCAGAGTCCACCAGCCTGGTTGATGAAGAGATCCTGCGTGCCGCTGAAGCTGAGTTCAAACCGGAAACTAAACCGGAAGAAGTTAAAGCTCCGGAAGCCGCCGCAGCTGCAAGTGCTTCAGCATCTGCTGCCGCTGCATCTGCACCAGCTGACGAAGGTCTCGACGACCTGCTGGCTGAACTGGACGCTCTGTAATCCCATAACGTGACCAGTAAGGCGTCTACGGACGCCTTACTTTTTGGAAGGAGTGTACCGGTGAATTATCTCTTTGTGGACGGTAACAGCCTGGGCTATTACCACCAGCAATCCGACAAATTACACAACGGCGAGATGGAAGTTCAGGCGGCTTTTGGCTTCGTGAAGAACGTTCGTCGTTACGCCTCAATTCTCCATGCCCGCCCAATGATCTTGTGGGATGGATTCAGCGACAAACGTCGCGACTTCTACCCGGAGTACAAAGCGAATCGCGATGACGACCCGGATATGAAGAAGATGAAAGAAGGCTTTGCCATCCAGAAGCCGTACATCTTGAAAATGATGACCGCGCTGGGCGTTAACCAACTCATTGCAAAGGACGCAGAAGCGGACGACCTGGCTGGAATGCTGGTCTCTCGCCTGGCTCCGCAGCCGACCGTCGATCGCATCTACCTGCTGACTGGCGATGGCGACTGGCTCCAGCTGGTTCGCGAGAATGTGAGCTGGGTAAGCCTGCGTGAAGATGCCAAGCACAAGCAGGTGAACTTCGAACAGTTCGCAGAGCTGACCGGTCTGCCAACGCCACGAGCGTTTCTGGAAGCGAAAGCGTTGCAGGGCGATAACTCGGACAACATCAAAGGCGTCGGCGGCATTGGTGATGGTGGCGCGAAAGAGCTGCTTCATGAATGGGGAAGCGTGGCCGCAATGGTACGCGGCATTAACGACGGCTCCATTGTCATCAACAAAGGTCGCTATAAGACGGCATTCAACAAGCTGGCAAAGAACGCCTTCAACGAGAAGACGGGCTGCCGGATGCTCGAAGCCTTTAAGCGCAACATGATGCTGATGAACCTTATCGACACAAAATTCCCACCCAGCGAAATCGAGTCGATTAAAGGCGCACGCGACATGAATGCCTTCGAACAGATGTGTTACGAGCTGAATTTCCGGTCGTTTCTGGAAGATCTGGAAGTGTTTGTTCTGCCATTTGAGAGGTACTGCTGATGCTGAAATCCATCATTAATGGCGGGGCAACTACGCCAACCATGCTGGCTAAAGAGATTGTCTTCTGCCACGGCGAGCACGCTGTGGTGGCGCTGCCGAACATTCTGGGCGCTGCTGGCATTTCTGCTACTGAGCGTGAGTTCGCGCTGGTCAGCGAGCAGGTCGTGAAGATCATCGCTCGCGTCGCCAAACACCTGAACCACGACGCAATCAAGTTTGACGAAGCCGCTGCTTCGAAGCGAATCAACGAATCAAAAGGAGCCTAATCATGGCAAAAGGCAAATCCGCACTGGCACTGGCGCTGAAAAAGAAAATCGGCAGCAATGACGAGATCCAGAAGGTCTCCCACTGGATTGACTCCGGTTTCCCTCCACTGAACAAAGCCATTTCCGGACGTTACGACGGTGGTTTTCCGTGTGGGCGTATCGTTGAAGTCTTCGGGCCACCAAGCGCCGGTAAAACCTTTTTGGCGACGGCTGCAATGGTGTCAGCACAGAAACAGGATGGTCTGGCCGTATTCCTTGACCACGAAAACAGTTTCGACGTTGGTCTGGCGGTAGCGAACGGACTGAACGCCGACGAAGACGACGGTCAGTGGGTCTACAAACAGCCGGATACCTTCGAAGATTCCGTCGAGCTGATCGGCACAATCCTCAAGCTGGTGCGCGACGAAGAGCTTATCCCGGAAACAGCCCCTATCTGCATCGTTGCCGACTCTCTGGCGTCGATGGTTCCGAACTCGAAGGCTGAGAAGTTCGACAAGATGGCAGAAGGCACTGCGAAGGACAAAGATCAGCTGAACATGAACGACAACACGGCGCTGGCGCGCGCGACGAGTGCGAACTTCCCTACTCTGGCGCTTTGGGCGCGTAAGTACAACGCGTGCATCATCTTCTTGAACCAGGTGCGTACCAAAATTGGCGTGATGTTTGGCGATCCGACGACGTCTCCAGGTGGCGACTCTCCGAAGTTCTACGCGTCGGTGCGCATCCGTCTGGGCGCATCCGTTATGAAGGATGGCAAAGAGAAGATCGGACAGGACGTTGGCGCCGAGTGCATTAAAAACAAAGTCGCGCCTCCGTTTGGCAAATGCTCATGGAAATTCTACTTCGACCCGACTCGCGGGCTGGACGTCATCGAATCGCTGGTTGAGTACATGCTGGAGGAAGGATACCTGCCCAAGAACGCCAGCGGGCGTGTGGAAATTGGCGATAAGAAATACACCAAATCGCAGATCGTCGAGATGTACCGCGAGAAGCCACTCCCGGAAATCATCGCAGCACTCCAGGCGATAGACGAACGGCGAGCGAAAGAGTCGTCCCCAGCAGAGACAGAAGAAGCGTAATCACAAGGCGTCCGTTGGACGCCTTTTTATACTTGAAAATATATAAGTACTTACTTATCATTTCTACACCAAAACGACAAAAGGAAACACATGATCAAGGGTTATCTCATGGCTGTTTCAGCGGTGATATCAGTCTGCTTTATCTACGGTTTACTGGTTCCATCGCTTATCTCAGCTAAAAGCGATCTGGCCTTATTTATCGGACTTGCCATCGCTGTAGTCTTCCCGGTTGCCTTGTTAAAAGCTGGCCGCAGGTATATCAACTCACTCAACAAAACTAAGGAGAAGTAAGTAATGAAGAAAGGTTTACTGGCGGTGGCTTTGGCTGCTATTTGCACAATGGGTCTGACCGGCTGCGATCGCGTGGAACCGGGATACGTTGGCATTAAGGTAAACAAATTGGGTGAAGACAAAGGTATCGGTGAAGTTGTCGGCGTTGGCCGTCAGTGGACTGGTCTGAATACCGAGCTGTACACCTTCCCCACTTTCAAACAGATGAAAACCTACGATGAGCCGTTCACATTCCAGATGAGCGACGGTACAGCCATCGGCCACAAAATTGGTGTGGCATATCTGGTTAATCGCGACAAAGTAACTACCGTATTCCAGACCTATCGCAAAGGTGTTGATGACATTACCGACACTGATCTGCGCCAGAAGATTGCGGACTCACTGAACCGTCTGGCCAGCCGCATGACTACCGACACGTTCATCGACGGTGGCAAGGCGTCTCTGCTCGACAATGCGCTGAAAGACATTCAGGCAGAAATGTCACCGGTAGGTATTGAGGTTATTAGCCTGTCATGGGTGGGCAAACCAGACTATCCGGACACTGTCATCGAATCTATCAATGCCAAAGTGACCGCGAACCAGAAAACGCTCCAGCGCCAGCAGGAAGTTGAGCAGCGCAAGGCAGAAGCGAACATGCTGCGTGAACAAGCCGAAGGTGAAGCCGACGCTATCCGCAAGCGTGCTCAAGCAGAAGCTGATGCCATCAAGTTGCGCGGTGAAGCATTACGTCAGAACCCGAACGTCATGGAGCTGGAAGCCATCAACAAATGGAATGGCCAGTTGCCTCAGTACATGACTGAAGGGGCTAATACTCCGTTTATCGCGTTGAAGTAACAGCCTTTTCAAAGATACGGCGTCCACTTGGACGCCTTTTTTATTTCCGTATTATCACCAACAAGAAAACAAATTGGTTACTAATACGGAATTAGCATCCGTAGAAGTACAAAGTGACAACGCCACATAGTTGTTCGGCAACGGATGAGAAGGAGATCGGGAATGAAAAATTACAGCGAGATGACGGACTTTGAGATTAACTGCCTGGTCGCGGAAGCCACCGGCCATCGACCGCTTATCTCACAATATGGCTGGAAAGGCTCACAGGAAGGCGATTACACAGCAGTGGTCGCAATCGGCCCGAACGGAGCCGGAACCTTCGACTGGTGTAACGATCCGGAAGATGCGTGGGACATTATTTATCGACACAGAATCGGCGTAATCCCCGCCAGACAGCCTGGCGAGTGGAGAGCGGCCCACAGAAAGGTGGATAGCTCAACGCCACAACATCTGATCCAGAACCCTAACCCTTTCAGAGCGGCAATGACCGTGTTCCTTTTAATGCAGGAGAAAAAGCGTGAAGAAACTGTATGACGCGGCCAACGCTGCGCTGGATGTAGTGGATACCGAAATTGCCCAGGGCTTCCCGGAGCCAGAATGGGCGACGCAGCTGCGTGAGGCGATTGCAGAGATGAACGCACCGGAACCTTCAGAAGATGAAGCCGACTGGCAGCGTTTCATCAGAATGTACGCGGAAGAGATTGGCCCGACGCCCACCGCTGAACAGGCCATGCTGCTCAAGTACTTCAAGGAGGCTGGAGAGAATCTGCCGGTTGATGATACACCGCACTGGTTTCACGCCGCCTGGCGTAAGTTCGACGTGATCTACACCCGCGGTATGGGAAGTAAAGATATGGTCGTCTGGCATCTGATGCACATCGATAAAGCTGTCGACCGCACGCTGGAGAAGTTCTTTTCACCAGCCTGAACACAATGATTGTGCGCCGCATGGCGCACATTAATATAAATAAGTACTTACCAACAAGGAGAAGACACATGAAGATTTTGGTTCGAATTTCAGCCAGCACCGACTATGACGTTTACCCGCTATTCATGGTCAAGTGCGATGGGCTGAACGATGAAGAAATTCAAGCGGCAATTGAGCGCAATCTCGTTGAGTACACAGGCATTGATGCAGATTCTGTGTATGTCGATGATGACGGTGTTTGTTGGCACAACGGTAGTTGCTGGTACGTCGACGACACGATGCCGGTAAGCGATGAAGACGCGGCTCATCTTGAGCGTATCTTAGGCATCAGCACTTTTGAGTGATATTTACAGCAAAAAATATATAAGTTAGTATCTACCTATCATGAAAACTGTATTAGACACTTTATTACTTATTGTCTCGATAGCTTTTGTGCTCGATTGCATCTTCACCGGAGCAATCCGTAAAGCGCTGGCACCTGTTAATGGCGCGATGGTTAATGCGCTGGCCGTAGTGCTGGTATTCGACTCAGCATTCGGCGTTATCAAAGGAGTCGTGGCATGAAGAAACTAGCCCTGGCTCTGGCGCTGCTCTCCCTCCCTGTCTACGCGGACACGCACGTCTATGAGTGTGAGATGTCAGTGGCCGAAGTGAAAAACGACGTGATCCGCAATGTCGTCAAAGCCAGCTACGGCGCGATGGTTGTGGACAGCGGCGAACAGTTTTATGTTGTTCGCGATGATCGCGTCCTGTCTTCCCCCTATCTCACCAAACGTAACGGCAAACTGTCTGGCGTGGGTGAAGATAAGTTCGTTTACAACAAATCAGGTGATGTCTACGGCGTTCACGCGAAGAACGCCAGCTACCTTTTCGATGACTGCAAGGAGGTTGGTTGATGGCGGTTACACTGGCAGGTCTGGAAATCGAAAAAACAAGTGGCTACTGGCGTGCCAAAGGGTTTAAGCAACCCGGCGTGCTGGAGCGTCTGGAGCGTGAGGACGGTGTCATTGTCCACCAGCGTCGCGAATGGCGCATGTACGATCCGGAAACAGGTAAGCTCACGACGAAGGCCGGGACACTCTGGGGTCTGCTGAAGAAAATCCACTGATGACCCTAACCACTGCGGTGAGTAGCCAGCTCACCGCGTGCGTATCCGGCCCATAACCACTGTAGTGAGTAAAACGCCTGCCGTGACATCCGGTATCCACTGTAGTGAGTAAAGTGGAGATTATCGACGTCGCTATCCACTGTAGGGAGTAAACAGGCGTTCATTCGCAGCAAACAACCACTATAGAGAGTGATGGAATGCGTTCTCCAGCGGGTATCCACTATGGAGAGTAAACCTTCACTGTTTTCAGCGGATATCTACTCACTACAGTGGTTAGTAAATCCGGCCAACCGATTCTGCTCTCCACAGTGGATAGCCAATAACGACGGGAACAACGATAACCACTATAGAGAGTGGATTTAACAAGATACCCAGTGACCACTAACCTCGCAGCCCTTGTTTCATCTAGGTTTGTAACCACTAACATTTATTTCGTTATTTGAGCGCTACTGCCTACAGTGGTTACTCTTCGGTTGTTGTTACTCACTACAGTGGATAGCGGATTTCAGATAAACAAAAGGCTCACTACAGTGGATAGTGAGCCTTTCTACTCTCTACAGTGGTTGGGTTATTTGCGAGCTTTTGCCTTGCGTAGCTCTTCGAGAATCGCCAGTTCTTCCTTGCTCAACATGACCATCTCACCCTCTTTTTCTTCAGGAACAACATCGATAATGTCCTCCTGATCATCACCAGGCAAGATGTCTTCTGGTTCTTCAGGCGCAGCTTTAGTTGGTGGCAGTGCTGGGCGTAATTTCGGCCGCCTATAGTGGATGATGAAGTAGACCGAGCTGCCGCGCTTCACTTCGGTGTAATCGAGATAGCCGATCTCACGCAGCTGCTCCATCGCCTTCCTGACTGTCGCGTTCTGGGTAATGGTGCGGCTGGTTAAGTTAAGTCTGGCGCGTAAGCGAGCCAGCGAGATTGGTGCCGGGTCAGGTGGCAAACTTTCGATGAAGGTGTAGAGCGCCTGCGCGGATTCTTTTCTGGAGAGTTCGTTAATTGCCCGGAGTTGCAGAAGAACCTTTTTGTCGAACTGGTAGAGTTCGAAAATCTTAGGATCAGCCTGCAGCGAGACCGTGTCGTTCTTTGTGCTGTACTTTGCTGTCTGCACAAGGTGCGTCACGTAATACTCATCAGAGCCTTTACTGCGGAATGAGATAGTGTTTGTGGCAATACGAGTTAGAGAACTGTCCAGGCGCTTGCGTAACTTCGCGGACGATCTGGCCGTTGGTATGCCACAGAGCCTGACGAACTCGACGAACGGTAACGTGACGGTGTCGCCAACAACCTTGTGCTTGGCGAACGCGTGGATGATGCCTACCCACGTTTTGAAGTCGTTATCCATATCCAGACGAACGCCGGAGATCCTTATGTCCTCGTACCCTTCGGCTTTGGCCAGAGACAGCTGTTTGAGTTCAGCAGAGGCGTCCATAGAGACCATTTGCCCCTTTCTGCCCCTGGCGGTCGATTTCAGCGTCGGAACGAAGAGACCAAGACGCATCAGAGCAACAGGCTGAACTGTGTTGTTGGTGTTAGGAACTAACGTAACAACTTCACCGGTCTTTTTGTCTGTTTCTGAGAATGCTTCAACGATCGCTATGTTTTTATTGCCGTTTTCGCTCATTCCAAGTGTCTCTTTTTATTCGACCGCTTTGGTGGCCTTTGCTGATTACAGTGGATAGTAGCACTCATCACAGCGGTTATCCTACCGCCTATAGTGGTTTTTCTACTCTCTACAGTGGTTGGCTTGCTCTTCATAGTGGCTGATCTTCTCTCTATAGTGGATATCGATCACCTCTAAGGCCATGTGGCACAACGGTTTGCTGGGTGCGGGGATCTTTTTGGGTCTTTGTGGGTCTCTTTGGTTCTCTTTGGGATCTGAATTACTGGATCGGGCCTGTGTATAAAAATCAGGTAATTGCAAAACCAGCCATCACTCCCCTTCTGGGGATAATGTGTGGTCGAAACAAACACGCCTGAACGCAAAACTTTCAACATCTCTATGAATATCAGCCACCTGACGTAGAAAAACAGGCACTGAGTTATCCAGTTAAGACAATGTATCCTACTCACTACAGTGGATACCGACCACTCTCCAGAGAGGTTGTTTTGCTCTTCATAGCGGTTATTATGCTCTCTACAGAGGTTACTTTCCTCCCCATAGTGGATAGTAAACCCCTCTCAGGCCAGTAACCGCAACGGCTGGAGACGATCGGGGATCTCTTTTGATCTTCTGTAGGATCTCTCTGGGGATCTAATTATTGGATCGGTCCTGTGAATAATGGGTATAAGTAAAACAGGCATTTGCAAACATCGGTGCGCCTTGTCAGTTATCGTTGCCCCGGACAAAACTATTTGAATAAGAATTATGGATCTCAAACGCACGCGCTGGGTTCGCCGTCTTGAAGATGGCTCCTACACCATTGAATCGAACACTAGCCTGAACAAACAGAAGTTGCTCTGCGACCTGTGCGGCATTGCGTCGAAGTGCCCGATTAACGAAACCCGGCTCAAACTCCACGACGCCGGGGCGCACTTCCACCTGAACAGCTGCATACGTTACGTGCCACTGCTGGCATTTCGTAAACCGATCATCGGATTAGACGCACCCTACTTCAACACATTCCGCTCTGGCGTAACATGGCGAGACCGGGTCGAACCTGGCAAGCTCGTTTGTCTGGTTGAGGCTGATACTGGAAATATCATCCGGTTCGGGAGAGTCGATAAGGTCTACTCCGGCCCGGTGGATGAGATGCTGCGGAAACACAGCCGGTTTAACCATCTCTGCATGGGTGGAGAGAAGATCGAGAAGGTTGGCGAAGTGATCCGCAAATCCTACGGACACTTCCTGAACGACGACAGCCTTCTTACGGCCATCTACATTCGCCATGTCGATCGGGAGTTCGATACGGAGTATCACAGTGCTGAAGAGTTGAATCTTGTCGACCCTCGCCCAAAAGCTGGGGTAATCGACATCAGCGTAGCGCGTCAGAAGCCCCCTGAGACGTTTTAAACGTAAACTCATGGTTTTACCGGGGCATAAAATATGGTGTCTTAGAAAGACACTGAGAGCTTTAGGGATTAATACATGAGTGAATTTTATTCAAGGGCAGCAACTGTGGCAGACATGCCATTTATCATGGGTGAGTTCGAAGACGGCGCACGCAAGGGTCACTTCTACGAAGAGATCCTCACATCAAAGGGTGGTAAAACCTTTGAGAAGCAGACCAGGCTGGCCATCCAGACGAACGAGCAGGGCCAATACTCCGGGCATTATATCTACATCCTGCTGCGCCGTTCTGATGACAAAAAAGCAGGGCTAATCTGGTTCTGTGCCGCACTCGATCCAACCGGTGCGCCACGACTTGAACTCCGTGCCGTCAGTATCGTCAAAGAGCTGCGCGGGAAAGGCTATGGGTCAATGCTGGTGTCCGACATGATCGATTCAAACCCGAGCCAGCCGATGATGGCGAAGTGCTACGTCAAATCCTCGCAAATGGCCGACATGCTAAAACGCAGAGGTTTTCACCTTTTCGACACGTCCCCCAAAGGCACGCAGATGCTGTTTCGCGATCCGAAGTAATAAGCCCCCATACGGTTGAGATATTGTCATCACCATAAAAATAAGTAGGTATTTACTTATATATTTTGTCATAATCGTGTGCCTGTAGATTTTCTTCTGTGCCGTGTTGTCTGGGTTGCTCGCCTCTCAAGCACGCTTAACATCTGTATCAAAATAACCACAAAGGAAAAGACACATGACATTGCCATACGGGGTGATATCAGATCCCCATTATCATCGTTGGGATGCTTTTGCGACAACAAACGCTGACGGGCTGAACTCTCGACTGGAGATCCAACTGGACGCCACGAAAGAAGCAGCCAAAGCCATGAAAGCTGCGGGCTGTAAGTACATGCTGGTGGCTGGTGATACTTTCCATGTTCGTGGTGCTATATCACCTTCCGTCCTGCATTTCGTGACTGAAACTTACGAGTGGATCATCAAAGAGTTGGGCCTCGAAGTGGTAATGCTGGCCGGCAACCACGACCTCGAAACCAACGATTCCGTATACAGCGCCAATGCAGCGGCCTCTCTGCGCTCAATCGGTGTGGAAATCGTCTGCGGCAAACGTCCCCATTCCATCAAAATGGGCGACGTTACCGTCCACTTGATTAGCTGGCGTAACAACCACGCAGAGCTTATCAGCGACCTCAAAACACTGCGTTCCGGGCTTGATGGCGACAACCACGATGTTGTTGTGCATACCTCGATCAACAAAGCGATCCCCACCATGCCTGATGTCGGCATCGACGCACAGGAACTGAAAGATATCGGCTTCCGTTTGTTGCTGTCCGGACACTACCACAACCACAAAGAAGTGCTGCCTGGAGTGGTTAGCATCGGGGCGCTGACGCACCAGAATTGGGGCGATGTTGGCTCTCTGGCTGGCTTCATGATCGTCAACCCTGACGGCACATTCACCCACCACGAAACCTCCGCACCCAAGTTCGTCAACCTTGAGGACGATGTGGAAGACGACCAAATTCGCGGTAACTACGTGCGCTTCCGTGCCGTTGTGGAGAGCGATGAAGAGGGCATCAAAATCCAGAACGTCCTGAAAACAATGGGCGCGAAGGGTGTCGTCTGCAACTTCATCCGCAAGGCATCGATGATGGAAGGCACTGCCAGTACTGCGGAGACCAGCAAAATAGACAGCCTGGGCGAGTCCGTCGCGGCGTACTGCAAGATCGTTCACGACACTGACGGCGGCTTCGACCTGAGCAAGCTGGACATGCTGTGTCAGGAGATCCTGACCGAAGCGGAGAGTGCGGAGGCAATGTGAGTACGAGCCATTCTGGGAGCTTTCGGGACTTCATCTCCACGATGAAAAGACTTGAACGAGGCCAGACGGTGATGTTCCACAAGCCCTACCCACCCAACGGAAACCCTGTGGCGTTTTATCTGGGAAGACTGAGCAAACAAGGCGTACTGAAACGCCGATCTTTCCCAGCCCACACGGAGTTTCAACTGCGAAAAGGCCAGCATTTGAATCAAAAAGTTAGAGGCATTGTATGAAATTTCTAAAGCTCCAGGTTGAGAACTTCATGGCGTTAGCCAGCGCCGAAGTTGAGTTAGACCAACGCGGTCTGGTGCTCATTCAGGGGGTTAACAGTGGCGACTCTTCCGCTGCCAGCAATGGCGCGGGCAAATCGACTTTGATGAACAGCCTGATGTGGTGTCTGTATGGCGAAACTGCGCATGGCGTCAAAGGTGACGACGTGCTCTCTACAGGCCACGAGAAAAACTGTCGCGTGATGGTGACTGTTGAGGATGAAGGAAAGCGTTACGCCATCATTCGCCACCGCAAACACAAAGAGTTCAAGAACCGGCTGATCGTTCGTGGCGAAGACGGTGATATGACCAAAGGCAAAGACACACTGACGCAGGAGTTCGTTGAACGCCTGATTGGTGCATCGAAAGAGGTGTTCATGGCGTCCATCTACGCCAGTCAGGAAGCAATGCCTGATCTGCCGGGTATGTCCGACAAGAACCTCAAAACCATCGTTGAAGAAGCCGCTGGCGTCGACCGGTTAACGCGAGCCTATGCCATTGCTCGCGAGCGTGCTAATGCAGCTGCCGCACGCATGGATGTTACCAAATCCAAAATGGACGCCTGTCTCACGCTTATCGAGACCGCGCAGTCAGAGATTGAGGCGGCCAAAGCGTCCTCTGATAGTTGGGAGCGCGATCGCGGCGAACGTCTGGACAAGGCCCGCGTCGATTTGGCTGGCGCGGAGGTAACGCTGTCTGAAGTCGTGATGGAAATTCGCTCGCTGCCGGAACAGATCCGGGATACGGAAAACGCGATTGCTGGCGAACGCAGCAAGCTGGCCTCCAAAGAAGAGCATGACGCCAAACTGCTGAAGGTGCGCGGTGCGATTACGGAGATCCGCTCAAGCATCCGCACTTCAGAAGCGGCACAGAACGAGTCCATGAACCGTGCTCGCTCGTTTAAAACCAAAGCAGAAGAGGTCAACACAAAGGTCGGAGCACCTTGTGTTACGTGCGGAAAGCCCTACTGCGAAGAAGATTTGTCCACCGTGAAGGAGAGTTTCATTGAACAAGCGCGTAATGAGATCGGCCAGGCGCAGGCATCAGCAGCGGCAGTGGCTCAACACAAAGCTCGTCTTGAGAAAGCGCTCGGCATCGAGTCTGCACTGGTCGCAGCCACACCCGACGTCTCAGAAATCATCGCCAGAATCGAACGCCTGACCAATGAGCTAAGTGCGCTGCGTCATCGAGAACGTGAAGTTGTGGCCGTCGAAGCGATGGTGGCGCGGGCGCGTACTGACGTGAATCGCATCATGGCAGAGGTAAACCCATTTCTGGCTGTCATTAAGCGCCATGAAGACAACCTGGCTGCCAATAAATCTAATCATGCAGTACTTAAAAAAGAGTTAAAAAGCATTCAGGAACAGGCTCTGTTGCTGGAGAAAGCTCGCCAGGTTTACTCCCCAGCAGGCGTGCGTTCACACATCCTGACGTCTGTTACGCCTTTCCTGAACATCAGGACTGCGGAGTATCTCAACACGCTGTCGGACGGCAATATCGTTGCCGAATGGTCGACAATGGAGACAACGAAGAAAGGCGAGTATCGCGACAAATTCAATATCAGCGTAACCAAAACAGGCTCCAGCAAATCCTTCCAGACGTTGTCTGGTGGCGAGAAGCGTAAGGTACGCATTGCGTGCTCTCTTGCCTTGCAGGATCTGGTTGCCAGTCGCGCCAGTAAGAATATCGAGCTGTTTATCGGCGATGAAATTGACGACGCGCTCGACACTGCCGGTCTGGAGCGTCTCATGGGGATTCTGGAAGCCAAAGCGCGTGAACGCGGCACAGTGATGATCATCTCCCACAAAGAGATGAAATCGTGGTTCCGGGAAACCATCACAGTCGAAGTCAAAGAGGGTCGCAGCTATGTCGTTTAACTTGAGCCGCACGCAGTTTTTGCAGATGTTTGCCGTGATGCAGTCTATAAAGCTGATAAACCACCATACGGCAAAAGCAGCTGCGCCTGCACTTTTGTGGAAAAACGAAAACATCAATGACGACCAGTTCTCGGTATTAACCAGTCTGTTGTCATCGACTCCGTTGATGCCGAGTTTGTCTATGCTGCCGTCAGGAAGCACTGCGCCGATCCTTATTAATCCATTTACGGAAGGTGGATATCTCCCACATTCTGGGCCGGGGTTCGTTGTGATTCCTGAAACCGGAACGCTGAACATCCAAGAAAATGCGCTCTTCAATGCGATGGAGACGCACATCAGCACCGCATTCACTAATCTGATTCGACACGCTAACGCACGCGCGGATCACGTTGCAATGCCTGGTGCTGCTTTCGCCAGCTTCTCTGTTGACTATGACCGACACGCGCCAATTTCAAAGCGGGCGAAACTCTGCTTTTACGAGGAGGGATGTGAAGTAGCGGTTATTGAAGTTCTTCTCCCCCATGTATTCAGCGCGAATGAAACGGCTGCACGCCATCTGATCGACATCATGCGGCATTTCATCGGCCAGAGCATGATTGATGCAGATATTGCTGCAGGCGTTCTAACCAACGATAGCATTCATGTTGTTAGCGACATTCCGAAGCCGCCAACTCGCGAGCCGGAGAAGACACTTGAACAGAAACTAATGGAATGCCCAACCTGGGCTACGTGGTAAGGAGACCAAAAATGAGTAAAACCATTCGTGTGGTCGGCGTCGACCCTTCAATGAGCAATTTTGGCCTGGCGATTGGCACGCTGGATCTGGAAACGGATAAGCTGGACATTCATGGCCTGACATTGGTGGAAACCAAAGCTGGTGGAAACAAGAAGACGGTTCGCGTTAACAGCGACGATCTGCGCCGCGCTAACGAAATCTGGCGTACCGCCAAGCCCATAATCGAGCAGGCTCATATGGTGTTTTGCGAGTTGCCGGTTGGTAGCCAGTCCAGTCGCGCACAAACCTCATACGGCATCTGCATTGGTGTACTGGCGTGCGTGGATAAGCCACTGATACAGGTCACGCCAAACGAGATTAAGCACTATGTCGGGAATAAGCTGACCACGTCGAAGGAAGAGATCATTCAGTGGGCTACGCAGAAGCAGCCAAACGCCCCGTGGTTGCGCCGGAAGCAATCTGGTAAGGAAGTGCTGGTGAATAAAAACGAGCACCTTGCGGACGCTGTCGCGTCGATTTACACCGGTATGCAAACAGATCAATTCCGTCAGGTTCGCGATGTTCTTGCAGGAATTTTATAAGTCGGTAATTGATAGGTAAGTACTTATCTATTAACATGAGGCCACTATATTTAGTGGCCTTTTTTATTGGGTGATACATGATAAGCATCGTAAAACGTAACGGTTCCACTGAGCCGTTGTCAGAGGAAAAATACAACCGCGTTGTGATGTGGGGAGTCGAAAACATTCGCAACGTTAGCGCGTCTGCTGTCGCTATGGGCGCTGCTGCCAGCATTTTCGACGGAATGACCACCTGCCAGCTGCATGAGGCGCTGGTGAAGTCCGCTGCCGATCTGATCTCTCCGGAAACCCCGAACTACTCGCAGGTTGCCGCGCGACTGAGCCTGTTCAAGATCCGCAAGGACGCCTTCGGCCAGTATGACTACCCGAATTTCTACAATCACATCGTCAGCAACGTCAGTCGTGGCGTTTACGATGAAGACCTTCTCAAGTACTACTCTCAGGAAGAAATTGCCGAGCTGGGCGTGTACATCAAGCCTAAGCGCGACGAATACTTCGGCTATGCCGCCACCGTGCAGCTGGCGAGCAAGTATCTCGTTCAAAACCGTGTAACTGGCGCTATCTACGAAGGGCCACAGCAACTCTACATGCTGGTCGGCATGTGCCTGTTCCAGAATTGGGAAGATGGCTGCGCCGGTAAGACGCGTCTGGAGATGGTTAAGGGCTTCTACGATGTGACCAGTACATTCAAGCTGTCTCTGCCAACGCCAATTATGGCCGGCGTGCGCACCCCTACTCGCCAGTTCTCCAGCTGCGTGCTGATTGAAGCTGCTGATAGTCTGAAAGGTATTAGCGCTGCGTCTTCCGCAATCATCGACTACGTGTCACGTCGCGCGGGCATTGGTATTGGTTTTGGGCGTCTGCGTGCGCTGGGCAGTGAGATCCGCAATGGCGAGGCCACCCACACTGGCGTTATTCCATTCCTGAAACACTTCCAGACAGCTGTGAAATCCTGCTCTCAGGGCGGTGTTCGCGGCGGCGCTGCTACAGCGTTCTATCCGATCTGGCACTTGGAAGTTGAAAGTCTGCTGGTACTGAAAAACAACCGTGGCATTGAAGAGAACCGCGTTCGTCATCTCGACTATGGCGTGATGATTAACCGTCTGATGTATCGCCGCCTGGTGCGCAACGAAAATATTACGCTGTTCAGCCCACACGATGTGCCGGGCCTGTACGACGCGTTCTTTGTTGATCAGGACAAGTTCGAAGAGCTGTACCTGAAGTACGAAGCCGACGAGAGCATTCGTAAGAAATCTATCCCGGCCGTCGACCTGTTCTCTACGCTGATGCAGGAGCGTGCCTCCACTGGTCGTGTTTATATTGCCAACGTCGACCACATGAACGATCACGGCGCATTCGTTCCGGAAATTGCACCGGTACACCAGTCCAATCTCTGCATGGAGATCACGCTACCGACCAAGCCACTGGCGTTCACTGACGATCCGAACGGGGAAATCGCGCTTTGCACTCTGTCTGCGTTTAACCTGGGTGCGATCCGCACGTTGGACTCACTGAAAGACGTGGCGTTCTACGCTGTGGCGGCACTGGACTCTCTGCTCGACTATCAGGACTACCCGATGGCTGCTGCAGAAATCCCGGCTAAAGCTCGTCGTAGTCTGGGTATTGGTGTGACCAACTTTGCCTACTATCTGGCGAAGAACGGCTTTAACTACTCTGACGCTGCGGGCAACCAGCTGGTGCATGAGACCTTCGAAGCCATTCAGTACTACCTGCTCGATGCGAGCTGCCGACTGGCTGAAGCGAAAGGTGCATGTGACTGGTTCTCCCACACCAAATATGCACAGGGCCAGCTGCCAGTCGACCACTATCGCAAAACGCTGGATACCAACCCGGAGACCTCTTTCGAGCTGAAAATGCCGTGGGAAGAACTGCGTGGCCGTATCCGTGAGCATGGTCTGCGTAACTCCACTCTTACAGCGCAAATGCCGTGTGAGACGTCCAGCCAGATCACCAACTCCACCAATGGTATTGAGCCGCCACGCGGCCCGGTGTCCGTGAAGTCTTCCAAAGACGGCATCGTGAAGATGGTCGTTCCGGACTTCGCGCAACTGAAAGACCAGTACGAGTACCTGTGGGATATGCCGGATAACCGCGGCTATCTGACTAAGGTGGCCATTATTCAGAAGTTCTTCGATCAGGCCATCTCTGCGAACACCAACTACGACCCGACTCGCTTCCCTGGCGATAAGGTTCCAATGATGAAGCTGCTGGAAGACCTGCTGTTTGCGTATCAGCAAGGTGTGAAGACGCTTTATTACCACAACACGCGTGATGGCGCTGGTAAGCGTGATGACGACGATCAGGTGTCAGAACCTTCCGCTGCGGAGGTTGTTGAGCCAGAAGATGAGTGCGATGGCGCGTGCAAAATCTGATGAGCGTGGGGAGAAATCCCCACCTTTTCATTGAGTTGAGCACCTTGTTTAAACCAATAAGATAACAATTTGTTTAAAGCCACTCGATAACATTCAGAGGGAAACACATGACTTATTCTACTTTCCGTTTGGGCGCTAACGACGCAACGAAGGAACCTATGTTCCTCGGCCAGTCTGTCAACGTAGCACGCTACGATCAGCAAAAGTACCGTGACTTCGAAAAGCTGATTGAGAAACAACTCTCGTTCTTCTGGCGCCCTGAAGAAGTCGACATTACCACTGACCGCATCGACTTCAATACCAAGCTGCAAGAGCACGAACGCCATATTTTTCTGAGCAACCTGCGTTACCAGACGCTGTTGGATTCCGTTCAGGGTCGCAGTCCAAACGCAACACTGCTGCCGCTGATCTCCATTCCTGAGCTGGAGACATGGGTTGAGACCTGGTCGTTCTCTGAGACGATTCACAGCCGCAGCTATACCCACATTATCCGCGGTATGGTGGATGACCCGAGCATCGTTTTCGACGGCATCGTCACGGACGAAGAGATCATCAGCCGGGCTGTAAGCATCTCAAGCGAATATGACAGGCTGTACGAAATGACCTGCGCTCGCCAGCATCTTGGCGAAGACGAATTTGAACGGCTGTATGTCAGCGAGTTTGATGGCAAGCCCTACCCTCTCCAGCGCCAGCTGTTCCGAACACTGGTGTCGGTGAATGCACTGGAGGCGATTCGCTTCTACGTGAGCTTTGCGTGTACGTTCGCCTTTGGTGAGCGGAAGCTGCTGGAGGGCAACACGAAGATCATGCGCTTTATCGCGCGTGACGAGGCTTTGCATTGCGAAGGTACTGAACGCATGATCCGCTTTATGCGTACCGGTCGTGAAGGTCTGATGTGGAAGATGATTGCCGCAGAAGAAGAGAGCTTCATCTATCAGACCATGATGGACGTGGCCGGGCAGGAAATGCGCTGGGCTGACTATCTGTTTAAAGACGGCTCAATGATTGGCTTGAATGCCGACATCCTCAAAAGCTATGTGAAATACCGCACCAACCTGGCAATGCGTCGTCTTGGGCTGCGACCGCTGTTCCCGGAAATCAAAGACGATCCACTGGTATGGATGAATAAATGGCTGCTGTCAGACACCCTGCAGATCGCTCCGCAGGAAGCTGAACAAAGCAACTACCTCGTTGGCCAGATTGACTCCGCTGTCGATCGCTCCGGCCTGAGCCAGTTCGCAGACCTTTAAGCCGAGTTTAACCACTTTGTGGCCTGGCGCTGCTGGGTCACAATTGACGTATCAAATGAAGTCCAAAGGATAGAAAGAAGACATGAAATTTACGAAACTGACCGATCATCTGAAACTTGCCGCAGACAAACTCGTGGGATTTAAGCCAGAGCCTTACGAGTTGAATCCCGGTTTTGGCAAGGCAACGGAAAGCATCTACCTGATGGTTGACCAGTTCCACACACTGTTTCAGCACCCACGCCGTGCCATTCCAGATCCTGCACTACTGCGTCTGCGTGCCAAGCTGATCCACGAAGAAGCTGTTACCGAGGGCATCCCGGCAGCTAAAAACGGGGACATGACGGCGCTGCTGGATGCGATGGCTGACTTCCTTTACGTGGGCGTCGGCACAATGGTGGCCATCAAAGGCGGTATCTCTACAGGCATGAGCTACTACACCCAAGAGCAGAGTGTTGATCGCTTCATCCACACCATCATGGTTCCAGGCAACACGGTCTTTGACGACATGGCTATCCCGTTTGAAGAAGCAAAAGAAGCTGCATTAATGCTGAATGCGCTGGCTGACAAACTCGAAGCGAAGCCGATTAGCGATTCCGAATTGGTGCAGGAGCTGCGCCGCGTGATGAATAAAATCTACGTTGCCTGCATGATGACCTACCGCCTGGCTGATTTTCTCGGTATCGATATTGTTGAGCTGGTGGCAGAAATCCATCGTTCCAACATGACCAAGCTGTGGCCGGCTGACGCCGAAGAGCGTCGTGTGGCGGTAGAGAATTGCAAATACGACAAGGGAGATCTGGGCTTCCGCCACGCTGAAGGGACTGACATGATGATTGGCTTCAGAGTTTCTGATGGCAAGATCCTCAAATCCCCAACCTACAGCGATGTGGATCTGACTCGCTTTGTTGAGAAGGCGAAAACCTCATCTCTTTACGAGATGGTAAAAAAATAATTGTAAGTATCTACTTATCATTATATATTGCCTGGGCGTGTTTTATTGTCCAAGTTCTTAATTGCTCATTGCAATGGTGGCCTAAGAGCCACCATTTTTTTTACTCCCCTCCTAGTCTTACACACTTCTGACAGATAAACTTGTATAAAATAATATGTATGTACTTACTTATCTTGTGTGAGGTTGATTTTGTCTATCCTACTGAATCGAGACTTTACGAACGGTCAGTTTGCCAGTGGTTCGTATGCCAAAGTGGTTGAAACGGTGCTCAACACTGGCGTTCACGCGGGTGATCGCACCGGAACCGGCACAAAAAGCGTTTCATATGTCCCTTCCTACTACATGCTAACGGGCGGCTCTGTTCCACTTATCTCCGGAAAAGCCGTCAACCTGAAGCCGTTACTGGTTGAGCTGGAGTGGTATCTCAAAGGAACGGGCAACATCCAGTTCCTGAAAGACAATGGCGTCAAAATCTGGGATGCCTGGGCTGATGAAAATGGCGATTTAGGCCCGGTCTATGGCAAACAATGGCGTCGGTGGGAAGATACCCGCATCGTGAGCCATAGCGAGTATTTGAGCAAAATCGACACGTTCCGTGAGCGCGGGTACAAGGTCGAGGGGTATCTGGGCGTAAGTGAAGATCGCGTTGTGTTGTCCCGTGAAATCGACCAGCTACAGCGTATCGTTCACACGCTTCGCACCAACCCGACAGATCGTCGCATCCTGCTGAATGCCTGGAATGTTGGCGAACTGGAAGACATGAAGTTGCCGCCATGCCATTTCGTGTTTTCACTGTGGAGTCGCGAGCTGGACTTTGAGACCCGACTGACGATGGCCACCGACATTGGCATTCAGCACAACCGCCACGGCCACGAGTCCATTTACACCCAGATGCTGTGTCTTCTGGAAAGAGATGGCGGCATTACTGAGAACATGCTGGACGAGCTGGGCATCCCGAAACGCATTCTGAACTCATGCCTGGTGCAGCGCAGCGTCGATACCTTTGTTGGTATGCCGTTCAACATCGCCGGTTACGGCATTCTCACCCACTTCCTCGCGAAGATCACCGGCCACATGGCTGGCGCATTCGTGCATTTTGGCTTTGACGTTCATCTCTACGACAACCACATGGAAGGCGTTGAGGAGCTGATGAAGCGCGAGCCGCCCAAAGAGTCCGACCCGGTTGTCATTTTTCCGCATGAATGGGCCGAACTGGACGACTTCAAATGGGAAGGTGTGCAGGTGTGCGGCTACAGACCTCTTCCGTGGATCAAGGTTCCAGTGGCGGTGTGATATGGCCAGAGGGATGTATGTGTTGTGTGAAATTGAGGGTGTGCTGGCGAGAGCCAGCCATCGCAAAGCAGTGTCTGATGCGGATGCAGGCGCTCTCATTGCCGGTGATGAACTCATCTTTCCCACCAGCCGCATGTTGCGTGGTTTTGCTCGCTCCGGTGCTGAAGTGGTGCTTATCAGTAGTCGTCCGGAAGCGCTCGAAGGCCCAACCAAACGCTGGCTGAAGGACTTCGGCATTGATTATGACTGGCTCCATCTGGTTCCGCGCGGTGTCAGTTTTGAAACCCATATCAAGCGCACGCTGGCAGAGCACAAAGGCGACTTACTTATCGCCGCACTGGTTCATGATCCGCGTCTGCGTTCTGCGCTGGCAGATTCTCACCAGCGACCAACCATCTATGAGGTAAGCCAATGAAGATGATTGCAGCTGTCGGCCGCAACTATGAAATCGGCATTGGCAACGAACTTCCCTGGCGTTGCCCGACCGATCTGAAACTGTTCAAACAACTCACCAAAAACGCCACTGTCGTGATGGGACGCAAGACGATGGAAAGTCTCAAGCGCCCGCTGCCAGAGCGCCATAACCTCGTTTTGACGCGCTCTCGTGGGTATATCCCCAATGGGTTCTACCCCGCTGGCATCGATGACGTTTTGAGACTGCCAGATCCGGTCTGGGTGATTGGTGGCGGGCAGATTTACTCGCTCTTTATGCCACACGTAGAAGAGATCTGGCTGTCGCATATTGGCGTGGATGTGCCGGGCGCGGATGCGTTCTTCCCGGCGCCAATGATGCGTTCTTTAGGGTTCGTACCAGTCGAAACGGCTTATACCCAACGTGCAAATGAGGATGAGCCTGGCTTTTTGCAGATCGTATACAGAAGGTCGTAATGGATTACCGGATTGGAATCACTGGCGCACAGGGCAGTGGAAAAACAACCCTGGCAAGGTACATCGATGCGCATTATGGCATTCCGTATGTGGATGCCGGCGTTGGCAAGCTGATGAGCAGTCTGGGGGTGAAGGTTGGCGAGCGTTTGCCCCTTTACGAACGTCTTCAGGTTCAGATGGAGATTGCCAGACACATCGAGATGATCACCCGCGGCGTTGAAGGTTTTGTTATCGACCGCACGCCAGCCGATGTCATGGCTTATACGCTTGACCTGGTCGGCCAGACCAACGAAGACCGCTGCATCGAGCTGGCTCTCGACATTGAGCAGTTTTGCCACAAAGCGGCCATTTCCAACTTCAATGCTATCGCGGGTCTTCGCCCGGGCGTTGAGCTTTCCAGCAAAGATCTCGCGCGTCCCCAGCGAGGATCGCTTGACCGTCTCTATGTTGCTCGCATCGATGCACTTATGTGCGGTGAGCTGACGAAAATCAACACGCTTCCCCAAACCGGCGATCTGCAGGTGTTCGTTATTTCTGAAAAGTGCCGCACGGTTGAAGCGCGAGCCAGATCGGTATTGCGAGTGCTGGACAGAGCCGCTGAAAACATCGAGCGCCGTATAACAGGACGAGTGACCTTCCACTGAATGTTGCTCCCCTGTTGGGCAGTGTGACAATAAGACACGCGAAATGAATCGAGGAAAAACAGAATGATAGACGAACTTCCCCTCTCGGATGAATTAGATCGTAAAGCGATTGAAGCACTGATCCGCATTGCTGACGAACAATCCCGCTCTTTGATGAGTGAACGTGAAGCACGTCTGGCTATCCGCGCAGTGTTTGAGTCCGTTCAAGGACTTGTTGGGGAAGAGGTTGGCGAAGCCATCAATGTGGCGATGTCGCAGTTCAATGGCGGCACCAAGCGCCCTCTGTTTCCTATGCACCTCAAACTCTCAGGCGGTACGGTTCTGTACGTGTCCGTTTGCCTGGAGACCAACCAAATCCAGATCCTCAACACATCAACGGGCGAATGGCGCGAGCCGGTCGTCTGCGAAAGTGGCGAGGACGCACTGAAAAAGGCTGCTCAGTTTGTGCGTGGCGCACTGCTGAAAGGCGCGAAGAAGCTGTAAGGAGTACGAATGACCACGATTGTCGGTGGCGTCGATATTGAGTCCACAGGGCTGGACTTCACATCCGGCCACAAAATTATCGAAATCGCGATAACCCGTTATGAACTGGAAACCCAGAAGCACATCGACAGCCTTGAGATGCGCTTCAACCCGCGTCGCAGTATCGATCCGAAGGCGCAGGCAGTGCATGGCATTTCACTGGAAGATCTGGCGACGGAACCGCTACTGGCTGACCACGCAGGCAAGATTGCTGCGTACATGGGCGCATGTAGCGCGTTAGTCGCCCATAACGGAGAGGCTTTTGACCTTCCGTTCATTCGCCACGAGTTCGGTAGCTATGGGGTGAAATTGCCAGATATCCCTCTGGTTGACTCCATGCTGGATGGCTTGTGGGCTACCGAGGATGGGAAGCGCCCACGCCTGGAAGAGCTGGCGTTCTCACTTGGGTTCACTTACGACCGTGAGAAGGCCCACAGCGCTCTCTACGATACTGACCTGATGATGCAGTGTTTCTTCAAAGCCCGAGAGAAATACGGCTTCTTCAAACTCCCATTCGAAAGCGCCTGATGGCGCTTTTTCTTTGCCTTCAGTTCTTCTAACTGCCTGTAATTATGACTTTTCCGCCTGATAGGTTTTGCCAGAATACGCTCAACCAAAACGCGGAAACGCACCAACGAAAACATAAGGAGTTAAAAATGAGCGCAGTTACAAACACTGTTAAAAACGATGACCTGGACGAACTGACTGCAATGTTGCAATCTCTCGACGAACCAGTGCAGAAAGCTGCGAAAATGAGCGGCGTCGACGAGATCGACGATCTTCTCTCTGGTCTGGATGATGCAATCGCAAAACCAGTCGAGGCGGTGGCGGATGAAGTCATGAATGCCAGCTCTACCGGCGATCTGAGTAGCGTTCTGGAAGAGCTTGAGATTGAGCACGAATCGGTGAAGGTCGAGGAACCAGAGCGTGACCTTGTTGCGGAGATAGTGAACGAGCCAGCGCCTGAACTTGACGCTCGAAGTACTGAGACTACCGGTACAGATCCAACCCCTTTACCTTCAGTGGCGTCAGAGCCTAAACCTGAAGAAGAGCAGCCAAAACGCCAGAAGGCAAAATCAGAGCGTACCCCTGCCAAACCTCGCTTCACGCTGGAAGGTAAGGACGAATCGTTCTATGCGACAGCCGGTCTGGAAAGTGAGAGCTTTACTGCCGCATTCGAAGGGGCGCCAGTCAAAGCGAAAGACAAGATCTTAAACCTTTTGAACTGGTTTAGTGGTGGGCCGGAAATCAGCGTCTACACGGTAATCGCAATGCGCCATATCCTTGACGCGAACACGGCGACCAGCAATAGCATTAAACTGGCGCTAATGAGCAACCCGGAGAAACCATATCCGCTCAACACCGCTTCGACTCAGGCTGGCCAGATGATGGCTGTGTTTCCAGCTACTGGCATTGCCACCAGGGAAGGTGGAAATCTAAGCCTTAATAAAGAGTCGCCGATCGTCAAAAAATTCATAGCGGAGTATTCCATTGGATGATGTTCCCCTACCCGATCTAAAGCCCCCTGAGAGCTTTAGGACGCTGGGTAAGCTAATTGCATACCCAGCATCGATAAAACGCGCCAGAGAGCTTCCCGTTTGCGAATCTGGCGCGTTCTTCTTTGTTTGCTATCCGTTGGATTAAATGAAAAAATAGGTAAGTATTTACCTATCAGAGCAAAATAATGATCGCAGCCGAAAAAATCAAAAAGCGAGAGCGTGATGCCTCTCTTCGCGACCTTTGGCGCACACCGCAGTGGTTGTTTGTCGCCATCCAACGTTACATAGGCGTAAAGTTCGATGTGGACGTCGCCTGCAACAAAGATAACGCTCTCCTGCCGAACTTTATCGGTGTTGAGCGTGATGCGCTCAAGTGCAGCTGGGGAGAACCTGGCACTGTGGCGTTCCTTAACCCGCCCTACTCCAAAATCACCCCCTGGATAGACGCAGCCATCCGCGAGCAGGCGCGTGGAGTGACGACGGTCATGTTGATACCACAATCCCTCGATACGCAGTGGTACGAGCGTGCGGCTGAATGCGCCAACGAAACCGTCATCTTGTCTGGCGGCCGCGTGGCGTTCGTTGAGCCAGATGTTGAACTTGGGCTGGTGGAGGTGAACATCAACCCTGGTGGCAGCATGTTGCTTATCTTCCGTGGCTACTGTCAGGAAGCTGGGCACACCATCAGCAAGATACCGCTGGCGGTGATGAAAAAGCTGGGTGGTTATGATCCTGCCAATGTTGTCAGGAAGAAGAGACCACGTAAAAAGGCAGCGTAAACACCAGTCTGGGAGTTAGTTTGAGAACCTGCTTCCGTATATATAAATAACTAAGTACTAATTATTAATATATACAGACGCAGGCTTTTTAAGACGTGATTTCCAAACAACTCCCAGACCGTTTTACACCTCCAGAACCCACTGGAACCCCTCTTCAGACGCTTTAGAATCGATTTTATGAACCACAGTAAGGAAAACTATCATGGTATACCCGACGAACGTCGTAGCGCTCGTTGAGAGCGATTTTCTGGCCAAAGTGCGCGACATGATGAAAGATCGCGATAAGGCTTTCAGTCTCTACGAATGGTCGCTCAAATGTCTTCATTCAGGCGAGCACAAAGAGCTGGTGGAGCAGCTGTTAGGGGAACTCATCAATGAGGTGTTTGCCCTGAACGTCCAGCTTCATGGTCGAGAAAATAATCAATCAAAATAATCGGTAAGTACTTACCATTTAAAACGCAGATCGCCAGTGATAAAATCTACCCGCTTTCCGGATTGATTCCGGCAGCTCGACCTGATGGGTGGGGGATAGCGTCACTGGCGTCAGGTTTAAAAAGCTCACTACCAGCGTAGAACCGGCACCGTTTAGGGGTTGGGGAAGGGGGAACCAAAGTGGGCAGAGAGAAGGGTCACTTTATGATTGTCGAGTCTGGAGTGTTTCGAGAGGTTGAATCCAGTACTCCCCTTCATAAAGTGTGGGAAGATCTCGGTTCTGGGGTGCTGTCATCCATAACTTCCCAAGCCTAAGCTGGCAGTAGACTTAGGTCATAACTTTTCAGGTTATGTAACGACCAGGTTGGTGAGGAAATTTTGTACTCACCTCCCTGGGAGAGTATTACCTGAAAAGACAACCTCTCACTTCGTTCGAGGTGAACTTCACTCACTTCGTTCGTTCAGTTCAGGTTTTATTAAAACCTGTTCTGGGAAGTAAGTTTTTCTTTTCTAAAAATTTTTAATATTTACACGCACGCGTGCGCACACGCGCGAGGGAAAAAAAATCGTCGCGGCGCGCGATTCTGGAGCCAAAATGACGACCAAGACCCCAGCCCGGCAACATACTGGCTGCCGCACGAAGTCCAAAGCCAGATACCAAACCCACCAGCAATCCCGTACCAACTTCAAAACCCCCGTAGTCGAGTTCAATCCCCAGCTCAAAACCGTAAAAGTATTCAGTGATGGCTCTTGCCTCAAAAATCCGGGCGGGCCTGGCGGTTACGGCATCGTTCTCCAGTATCGAGGTGAAGAGCGCGAGCTTTCTGAGGGTTTCCACAGCACGACCAACAATCGGATGGAGATGATGGGCGCCCTGATTGCGCTGGAGCGTCTGAAGTACCCCTGCAATGTGATCCTGCATTCCGACAGCCAGTATCTTAAAAACGGCATGACGCTCTGGATGAAAGGCTGGAAGCGTAACGGATGGATCACGTCTGAGAAGAAGCCAGTCAAAAACGTCGATCTCTGGAAACGTCTCGATGCGGCCGCCAGCCGTCACAATGTCCGCTGGAAGTGGGTTAAAGGTCATGCCGGTCATCGCGAGAACGAAATGTGTGACCGCCTGGCGAAGATCGCCGCCTACTCCGCAGCTGATATGCCTCACAAGCGTGACATTGGATTTTTGTCACAAAATGATAGGTAAGTATTTACCTATCATTTTAAATCAGGTATCTTACCGTTCGTCAGGATGACGAAGTACCGGTTAGGTACTGTTCCAGGATGGAACGCCAAAAGGCGGCTGGCTTGGCCAGCCGCAACTCTTTCTGACACTGAATGGAATCCAAATGGCACGTCAAACGCCTTTCACTTCTTTCAATAAACGTCCCCGTTCAATTCGCCTGGTTCTGACCGAGCTGTTTAGCGGTCGTGTTTCTGCACGCCTTGCGGAACTGGAAGAACGAGTGTTTGAGCTGGAGAAGCGCATTGATGCGCAAGCTACCGCCATAGCAAATCTGGGTGCGACAGTAGGCATGGAGAAGGTGCGTGATTCCGTCGCCTCTCGTGTGTTGCGTGAATCCCAGACGCACAAGGACAGTTCTCATGGAAAATTTTCAACGAAATCGACTGAAGCCAATGGCCTACGGAGTAATTTTAGCAACCCTGGCAGCGGTAGCCGTACCAGCCGGTCAGAGTCTGTTGATACCGGACACAACTACTTCCACCACAACCTTGCAGACGACACCCCTGCCAGAACGACCTCCTGTCTCTCTGGATGGGATGCTGTTGGACACGATTCCAACTCGACCTGCAATTCCGGATCTTCCTTCTGCTGTGACTGAGGCTATTGCATGAAATGGAGCTTCCAGAAAGTCACCGCGATGATTGTTGGCCTCGCCATTTTTCTGCTTGGTGGCTGGATCATGAATCTGGTGAAACTCGTGAACGGTGGCGATCTTCAGTTTGATGCAGGAATGACACTTGCGCGTGTCGTGGGAATTTTCGTTGTTCCGGTGGGCAGCATTCTCGGGTTCTTTTGATGCCGAATCCATTTTCGGCACTGTTAAAACAAATTGTTTAGCCAATTAACCAATTAGAGTTAACAACAAGGGCCACTGACGGCCCTTTTTACACTGAATGGAGAATGTATGTTTGAGATGACTACTTTATCGATTCCCGGTGTGCTCCCGGACAGACCATTGATGTCCTCAAAAGAAATCTCAAAGCTGACCGGTAAACGACACAGCGACATTCTTCGCGACATCCGTAGCGTGCTGAATGAGCTGTATGCCGACGATTACCATAACGCAAAATTGCGTTATGAGAAAAATCAGTTACTTACAATTGTTGAAGGCATTGTTGTCAACATCGATTACCGGGGAATGGAAGGCGAGTACATGCTCGACCGAAAGCATACCGATGTTCTCATTACCGGCTACTCGTTGAAGTACCGCGCTGCTGTCATTGAGCGCTGGCATGAGCTGGAAATGAGTGTTTCAAGCGGGGCGCTTTACGGTGCCTACCCCAGTATCCCGGAAACCTTTTCAGAAGCACTTCGACTGGCAGCCGATCTTGAAGAACAGCGTGCTGATCTTGAGCGCAAGCTGTCGGTGGCAAGGCCAAAAGCCATTCTCATGGACACCATTTGCGGCACTGCTGATGAGCTTTATGGGCTGAATGAAGCTGGTCGCATTCTCGGAACGTCCGGGGCTGTTCTGGGGGCGCTGATGGACTCGCTGGGTGATGTGTACGTTAAGCGCAAATACACCACTGTTAACCGCCAGTTCCTCAAGATCTTCATTGACCGCGGATATGGCAAAAACGTTGTCATCGGAAACGGACGCAACCAGGCCAAGTTCACCTTTAAAGGACTTTGCTTTGCTGCCGTGAAGCTAATTGCTGCCGGGAAAATTACCGCCAGCGCCATTGAGTATGAGCCTTGTCGTGAGCATGTCGAACGCGAAATGAAGGAATCCAAACGTCTTCATTAACCGTCAGTGTGGGCGTCCGCCTTTACGTAGCGTTTGCCCACCTTTTCAGTCACGCCACAATAACGCCATCGAGAAAACAACTTGTTTAAAAACATAAGGAAAAAACACATGTGCGAAAAATGCAAAAAAACTAATGCCAAAGTTGAAAGCGTGATTAAAAAAGTTGGTGCGGCCGAACTGGTTGAGATCATGGGTCTTGTGGTTGGTCACGAAGACGACGCCTCCCCTATCGACCGCCTTTTCAGCGTTCTCAAGTTCTCAAGCATGATTGATGATCCGATTGAAATTGTGATGCTGGCGCGTCATTTCGGCGAAGCGTATCTGGAAGAGAAAGAACGCGCCGACAAACTTCAGGCAACGCTGGAAATGGTAAGCAAGCCGAAGTGCTCACCGGATTCAGTCAAGGCAGATGAAACCAACGCCAGCAAAGATCGTGAAATCGCCGGGCTGAAGTCTTCTCTGGCGATGTTGCTGGCCGCCTTCAAACTGATGTCTTCCCAGGCTGGGTTCAAAATGCCTGAGCTGAACAGCGACGATCCGATAGCCGTTCGCCATCTGCTGGGGGCAATGGCCGACCAGCTTGACGACACCAAGAGCCGTCTTGAAGACATGATGCGCGAGCTGACCCATCGCCACGACCTGAACAAACAGCCGCACAAAACGCAGCACGTACACCACTAATATCTCACCTGCCGACAGGGGGCGAAAGCCCCCTTTTTTACGCCTTAAATCAGCTGCAACGCCTGTGAATGCTGCTTTTACGCCTTTTCAACTTTGGGAAAATAACACCAACAAGAAAACAATTTGTTTAATGGTGCAATCATGAATACAGCCCTTTCCATCATTGACGCTATCACCCCAAACACTGATATCGACTACCGGCAGGAAATGAACGTCATCCACGAAATTGTGGCCGAGTGCGAGAAAGAGATCGCATTCATGCATCAGGTTCACGACTTCGTTTATGGCGACGAACGCCACAACATGATTAACCGCCTGCTGCGACTCAACCACCGGCCGGATGACGAGCGCACACGCTTTAACAGAGCCTGGCTGGACAAAGTCGACCTGGAATGGGTGAAACAGAATATCTGGGCCGAGTACTGGAAGAAGGTCACGGATATGACAAACGTTCTGCTGATCATGCCAGCTTCCCGCCGCGACGAGTGGCGTGAGCAGTTTATCGAGGGCAAGCAGGAGACCATCAGGACTGACAGAACCGGCTACCAGATGAAGGTTAAGGAGTTCGTTGGTGTGCCGGAGTTCAAAGCAGAAACGGTCATCCCAACGATGCTCAATCTGCTGAATGACAGGCACAAATATCTATCTGAGCGCGTGTATGGCTTGTTTAAGGCGCTGAGTCCTGCCCACAAGACCAATAAGACGAACGGCTTTAGCGAGCGTCTGATCATCGCCAACTGCATTTCCGAGTTCTGGCGGGACAGCGTCAGCGTGAACTACCGGAAAGAGGACTACATCGACGACCTGCGCGTCATGCTTCATTTCTTCGCTCACAAAGAGTTCATCACCATCAACCGCACAACTGAGATGCTATCAGCTGCGTACCGGGCAAACGACTGCCAGACCGGTGACTGGATGAATGTCGACGGAAACCTGATGCGTGTGAAGATGTTCAAGAACGGCAACGTTCACTTTGAAATACATCCTGACGTGGCCTGGAAGCTGAATGAGGTGCTGGCTTACAGCATGCCTGCAGCAATCCCGGCGCCATGCCGTACTGCGCCCAAAACACGGGCACCAAAAGAGTTCGGGTTAATCCAGAAGACGATCTCCGAGCCGGTTCGTACCGCGCTGCGCGACGGGCGATTCAGCAAAGACAAAGGCGTCTGGTACTTTTCTGATTCCAACCTCCAGAAGTCGCAGGTGGAAGAGCTTGAGCGCACACTGAACTTCATTGGCGGCGTACAGGAGAAAAAGCACTGGCAGTTCCCGTATGAGATAGGCCATACGCTCAATACGATTGTGGCCACCGGCTTAATACCGGATACAAAATCACACCAGTTCTACCCTACCCCACGTTTGATAGCGGAGTACGTTGCCAGAGCCATTGAGCTGAAGCCAGGTGAGAAGCTGCTGGAGCCTGAAGCCGGGCGTGGAGATCTGCTGGCCTGCATCGACGCCAATCCGGAAGACGTTACCTGCATAGAAGTCGCACCTCTCTTCGCTGATATACTGCTTGGCAAGGGGTACACAAATACGGTCTGCTGCGACTTCATGAAGTGGTCTGAGGACAACGCAGGCTATCAGTTCGACAAAATCGTCATGAACCCGCCCTACTCTCTTGGCCGTCACAGAGAGCATACGCTGGCCGCGCTGGAGCATCTTAAAGTCGGCGGGCGACTGGTGGCAGTACTGCCGGGTGATGCGCCAGTTCTGAACTGGATGACGCTGGATAATTACGTTTATGCCAAAGGGAAGTCGTTTACTGACGAGTTTGAAGACACCGGAATCACTGTCAGCGTATACGTTTTCAAACGCGCAAAATGATAGGTAAATACTTACCTAATTTATGTAAGAATAGAGCCACTTTATCAGAGGTAAACACATGAGCGGAAAATCGAGAATTACATTCGCCAGCGTTAATCAGGCGAAGCTGCCATTTAATTTAGTGCTACAGGGGAACGCAGGAACGCCTGCCGGAACCATCAAAATTGACAAGGAGCTTGTGACGTTCGAAGGTAACTTTGATGAATCGGCGCAGGTTTTTATCGAACATCTGGCACGCCGTTGGAGCCAGCAGTGGAGAGACCTTGAGAAACGCGCCAATGAGTTTGACCGGTTCATGGGCGCAATGGACACAGCAAAAGAGGCTCTGGCTGCCGGCACTCCGTTAGATCTGGAGTCGCTTTTCAAAGGAGAGATGGCCTCTGCGATGTTCGCCACCATGTTCGCAGGTGAGTTCGTCCGCAGCGGCGCCAGAAATTACCTGGAGCTGGGGTACAACGTTCCTGAAATGGGCGAGTTTACCGTCACCATCCAGCGTAAAGAAGGTAAGACGCCAGGCGAACGCATCGCTGAACTTGAGGCCGTTGTGGATCAGCGTAACGGCGAGTGCGTCCGTTTGATCAACGAACGTGATGCGCTGCGCGAAGAACAGCTGAATAAAGGCTCGAACACACGCGCGGCCGCAGACATCTACTTCCAGTTGGTTGAGGAATGCCAGATCCCTCCAGGTGGCTCTTTGGTCGAGTACGTTCGCGAATTGCAGGAGAAAGCAGAGAGGTGCGCGGCATGAATGATCTGCTTGTCGAGCGAGTCTCCGCTTTTGTTAAGTCTCCGCTGGATAATCCCCTCACCCGTGGCGAGCAGATGGAGTTGGCAAGGTGGTTTCTGCATATCCATGAGCAGATGGAAGTTTTTAAACAGTTGCCGGATCTGCCCATTACAGACGGCCATGTTCAGCAGGTGATTAACAGCCACGAAAAAGGCTGGGCGATGATTGTGCCGTGCAAAATTACCTACGAGCTGGCTAAGGAAGTGCAGGCTAACAGAGCAAGGAGTAAGGAAGAGTAACTATGAAGTTGGGTAATGCCGTTTCGCTGTTTTTTACAGCATTACTGGAAGGTTTCAATTATCGCTTTTGTCCGGTCTGGGATAAGGCGCTGGATACGCTTATTGAGGAAGGAACGCTGCTTGAGGTGCGAAATGGGATCGCTCTGTTTGAGCGCGATGCCCAGCTATATGAAGTGTTCGTCGGGGCTGGCTTCAACCACTTCGGGCATCTTATTAGCTTGAATACCAAAGCCATCGACGAGAGCGTCATGCGCCGTCCGTCGTTCCGTGTAATGGATAAGCTGCAACGTCATGTAGATGCCGAATTACTCCGCGTAGCCAAAGAAAAAGAACGAGAGCTACAGACGATGATTGGATCGCATATCGCTGAGTAAATGAAGGCCACTATTGTGGCCTTTAACAATTTGTTTTCTACATTTTCTTATCTGTGAAAATAACTGCATCCAGAAAACAACGGAGTTAAGAATGTCCAGTATTTCCAAAGCCCATATGTTTGCCGCTGGCGCTCATGGCGGCGTTGGCCAGAAAAGAAAATATACCGGTGAAGACTACATCAACCACCCGGTTGCTGTCCGCGAGACTGTTGCCTGGCATGGTGGAACCGTGGAGATGCAGATCGCGGCGCTGCTGCATGATGTGGTCGAAGACACCCATGTCACCATAGAGATGGTTCGTGAGCACTTCGGTGAGCACGTAGCCGAAATGGTTCTGGCTCTGACCAACATTGCCAGACCAGAAGACGGCAATCGAATACAGCGCTTCATCATCAACGTCCGGGAGCTGGAGCAAACCCCAAATACCAATACCTTGAGCGTATCGTGAACGCGGTACGTGATGGACTGAAAGCGCTTGACGATCAAGCGAGAGAAGCAGTCGGTTAAGTGTTATAGTCAGGCGCTTTTATATTTATGGAGTGAATATGAAAAATATCCTACTGGCATCATTGTTGGTGGCATCGCCAGCTGCATTTGCAGCCAGCTTCGACTGCCAAAAGGCTTCGACAGAAGTCGAACACAAAATCTGCGATAACGAACGCCTGTCAAAATTAGATGAACAACTTAGCTCTACCTATTCTATTGCTCTCAAAGCGAACCCGGGGGATGCAGACACCCTAAAGACGGTTCAACGTCAGTGGATAAATATGCGTGGAAAACTCACTGATGATAAGGCTCTTGAGCTGGTTTATCTTATCCAAATTAATGGACTCAAGGGGTTGGATGGTTCGGCCAGCACAGCGGTGGTCAATGAGACACCGAAGCCGGTGCAGAAGCAGCCTGAAGTTCAGGAAAAGACAAGCAAGGCAGACGCAAAGCAGGCTAAGAGCGGTGATGAGCTAACTCTGGAGTCATTCCGAGCTAAGTATATTGAAGTTGACGGTGAATACTACAGCACGACATCCCTTCCCAGAGGGAGTTCGTTCTTATTCACCTGCGCCAGTCGCATTGCCGATGACCAAGTTAATGTCTGGAAGAAGTACGCAGCAAAAGAGGGCAAGATCGACCTTTTCTTTGAGCTTGAGACTCGAATACACACCGCGATGCTGAATGCCAATTTTCAGAAGCTGAATAGTGATTTAACTAAAACAGGCATTTGCGATCTGATTACCGCTGTTCCGTAAGCCAGATAAGGCCACTATTTGTGGCCTTAAACAATTTGTTTTATAGGTGGTGAAATTAATGGAACCCCAGGCGAACTAAATCCATTGGGCAGAACAGACCCTCCACACCTTCGATAGACACGCAGTCAGAACGGCGTAATTGTTCTTCTGATTTGCCTTCTCCGCAGATTTCCTTGATGACTCCCGTTGCACCATTCGTTGCCACCATCACTCGGCTGCCGGTAGTGATAGCGTTACGGTTGCGATCATAGGTCTTCATCGTTTCCTCCTTTCACTTGGGTCAAATCAGGTTTCAAAAATTGCCGCTTTTCATGTATGTGCGGTTTGCAAAATCTCAAGTTCCGAAACAAATTGTTTTCACCACCTTGTTATTCAATTAACCAGTAAAGTTGACCAGTACCGTAAAAAATACTACTGTTTATACATACAGTGTTGAGGGTGAACAATGGGTAGCAAGAATTCCAAATATGTGATCGTCTATAGGGGCGAAGCACTCGAGCACTTAATACCTGGACAGTTCGTTTTCTTCCAACGTAAAAAAGAATACGGCGATGGATTCTGGCTTGGTAAAACGCATGAGGACGGGTTCGAGTTTGTGCTGGAACAACCCACTTCACTTAGTTACGGGCTTGCGTATCTGATCAGTCTGTCTAGTGTTGAAGCGAGACATATGGAGTTTGTGGACGACATAGATGATTTTAAATTGACCTAATTACCCCTTAAACATTTTGTTTTCAGTCTTTTGTTATCTGAGATAATAACGCATATAAGAAAACAATTTGTTTAAGGAGTTGGTATGTTGAAGCTCACGGAAGTCTACAAAACGGCAGTGATCAGCACCGCTCATGTAACGGCAGCGGATTCAGAACGGCTACCCATTGCCTGCTTCGACCCACTTACTGATCGCGGGTTGAATTGGGTACACGGTACACAGTACGGCTGGATTGTTCGTGCTGGAATGCGAGGGAATGACTGGAAAGAAGAGCTGCGTGAGTATGGCATTTCCGAAGAGACGATCTCTAACATACAGACCATAGTGGATGCCGGCTTTGACGCGGTTCACTTCGATTGCGACGCCGAGCTGGTGGACGGATTACCTGGCTGGGACTGGTAAGCCTTTTTTTTGTCGTGGACAGATCGGCTCTCCATGTGAGATACCAGATATCAGAGCCGATCTCATAAGGGACATTTTCTGCATGGAACTATTCCAGTACCTTCAGTCGCTATACCCGCAGCTGACCCCAAATAACAGCAAAATTCATTTAGCCAGCACCAACGAATATAAAGAAAACCCGATACAGGAGTTCGTGAAAGAGACGTTCGACGACTGGCAATGCCTGCAGAAGCTGAAAAGCTTCAATCGTACCTACGTTGTCTCTCTTATTCAGACTGAAGATAAGGCGCGATTTCTCTATGCTGGCACCTATCTCAACGTTGGGTGTTCTCTGACAGCATCACATGCAGTACCTGGCCGGAACGAAGACTACTATCTCTATCAACTGACACCTGTTCCTGAACTGGATGAATATCGTGGACGTTTGTATGTCAGTGCGGAGCGTCCTCGCAGATCTATTTTGAACGGCGAAACTCTTGCCGGAAAACTGCGAGTCGTTGAGATTGCGCCATCCTGTCTATCATTTGGCGAGTTTCCCGGCTACAAAGACGTAGTTCTGGACAGAGCCAGTCTCGGAACCATCATTCGGCAGGAGTTAAAGTCGTGGAGAACTGCACTGAGTATTGTCAAAGGCATCTACCTGCTGACTGATGTTGATGGCGAGAAGTTGTATGTTGGCCAGGCAAACGGCAAAGGCGGAATATGGGGAAGATGGAAGACCTACTTTAAAACGGGTCACGGCGGGAATGCTGGCCTGATTGAAGCGTTTGGAACCGGCGATGAGGAAAGGCTCAAGAATGTCACGTTCTCTATTCTGGAAATCATGGACATTAACAGTGACGCCTGCGAGATAAACCGACGAGAATCACACTGGAAACGCATACTGCTTTCTCGTTCAGTAGGACACAATAGGAATTGAGTTATTGTCGAAATTGTAGCGTTTTTGTTTACCCATATAAGAAAACAAGTAAATAACAAGGTCTATAATATCTTGACTAAGTAGTTGATCGGCCCACGAGTCAACCGATTACTGAAACGAGACATTTGAGAGGACAATATGACGGATACAGCTTTTTCAAAATCGCTACAAAAGGAAGTCGACCCTGAGCAGTACTTGGCACTTAAAAATTTAGATGACAGCTCAATTCATGCTGTCGCTCGCGAAGACATCATCTGTCCAATTTGCAAAGTTGGAGGTGGATCGTTCGTTAGAGCCTCCAGGAATGATGGTTATTACAAGAAGGCTCATTTCAGATTTACCGGTGAATCTGGTCAAGGCCACCATCCATCATGTGACTTCTACGGAGATAGGCTAACATCTGAGGTAAGGCAGCACCTTGTCACATTCACGAAAGATCGAACAAAGTATTCGCAGGTAATACGAAAACTGGTATGCGCCGGCATACAGGAAGGGATTTTTACGCAAGAAAAAATGTGGCAGATGAGGGAATGGTTCTTCAATAAGCGTAAGGACTCCACATTTGAAATATGGCTGGAAAAGGGTCATTTGGACTGGCTTGATTATATTAGCGGGTTACGTGAATCATATTTGGCATGGACAAACCCGGATATTATGCCTTTCTCACCCATTCAGGCTACTGTGCCTGGTTTTTCTTGGTCTCGTGCAATTGACAAAGAGGTGCTAAGAGTTCACATCAAGACTCTCCAGCAATTGCGTAAAATTTCAGTATCCCATAGAGACATTTCGGCAATCTTAGAACACATAGATAATAATCGTGGCCGTACAATTCTCGACCCATCGCTTTTGGAAGATGAGATAAATAAGACTTACAAGCTTACTGGGTTTGTGATGAGCAATTACATTGAGTTTAAGGCAAAAACGGTTAGCGACAGAGCATATGGAGAGGCTAAGTTTCTGGCATTTGCCGCACTGCTGTTATTCGTGTCTGATTGGGACCTCAACATTGCTATTGGTAAGTTTTCCAAGATTGCCAGAGTGAAGGAGGTTGATGACATGCTGGCTGGTAATTTCATTGGTCTTAACCCTTACATCCGGTACGACGTGGCTAAAGCTGTGAAGAAATTGCAGGATAACTGGCCGATTGAATACCAAGAGTTGGAACATTGGGATGTAGAAAAATCTATGCGTGAGGCATATGAAAAGTGGTGTTCGACAGAGCCAGAATTCGCTCCACCTCTTTTACCCGACCTGTATGTTACCCAACACGAGAAAGAAGTCGCACGAGACGAGGAAATCAGGCAGTGGATTAAGAACGGAGATGTTTGAGCACAACTAGCTTAATCAATCCGTTGACATTGGCGGTCACAAATTGAGGATTTCTATAAGAATCCGTTGATCGCCACTTTCCCCACCCATCCAACCTACCCCGGCCCAGGCGTGACAAGGCATTTAAGCCAATTACACCCATAAGAAAACAAATAAATAACACATCAACGAAAAGTCAACGCTTCCCCCTGATTTGGTCTAAAAAGTTGACGTTTTCACACGCCATCTCTTATACGCAAAATCCTGCGCACCAGAATCCATCTCCCTGCGACAAAACGTCAAAAACGACTAGTGATACCACCCAAAAACAAACACGCTCAGAAGCGCTCCCGTTGCGTTATATTGGACGTCTAAACAAGTTGTTTTCATGCACAAGAAAACAAGTTAACCACACCCACAGGAAACTCAGAGACGCCATTAGCCGCAATCCCGGAAACACCCACCTCTTCCTGTCAGGCTACCGAAAAGACCCACCTCTTTGCCACAGGCTACAGACCACCCACCTAATCTTCCCAGGCTACCGAGAACGCAGCTCGCGCACGTAAACCTCTACACGCCATTACCCAATACACGGAGAAGAACAGTCAGAACGAAACCCCGTACAACCCCAGACCAGAACAGGAACCGTCGCCATCTCGTTTACCCACCATTACCCCGAAAGAGAGCGCAAATTCCTGAATAGCAGGGAACGCCATTACTTCACATGCGGAGAACAGCAAAAGCGCCCTACTGCCATTACCCACACTTCCATCATTTCACGTAAACGAAGAGAAAAGCGCACCTGCCATTACTCCATACACGGAGAAGAACACTCACCAAAACGACGAGAACAACCCAGACGAAAACACAGAGAAAAACCGCCTCAAGAACAACGAAACCACATACGCCGGTAGAGAGAACAAACCACCCATTTCACCCAAAGGAATACTCGCCGTATAGAGCGTTATCAGGGGGAAGGTTTGCACGTTCATAGGAGAGAAAATACGTAGAGATTTAACTGGAGGTATAAGTGGGAAGGGGAAGAGAGGTATCGCTACTTTCTTCGTAGAAATTCAAGCCATAGTTTTTGTCACCCGTAATGTCTCTCTCCACCCCTTCGGTCAGCCTTCGGGCCATCCAGGGAAAAGGCCGTTTCCCTTTTCACGAACGGGAGCATCGCCGCAGGGTAAAGGCTGGAGGTTTTCAGGGAAACGGTGGGAATCCCGCTATACGAACCGGGAAAAGGCTGGCTGCCGGTCGGGAAACGGGTACATCCCGGTACAGAGCGAGGGACGGCTGCGGGAGTATGCCTTTTCCTCATTCACCTGAAGAGTGCGGGAATTGGTGAATCCCGCAGTTGAGCGTTGGGACCAGATCAGCTTCGCACGCTCATATCGGGAAGCTAGATCTAGTGTAAAGGGTTACGGGTTTTGGTGGTGAAATCGCCGAGGACGTTTATTCGAAAATCTCACTGCCCTGATTCGCATCGTCCCTGTTGTCCCACAAATCATCGAGCGCCTCTTCTCTTGTCCCGAAGGGGCCGGAGACGACAGGTGCGCTTGAACTGGTATCGTCCAGCTCTGTGTAAATCTGACCGTTAACCAAAACGACGCGTCCGACAGCGATGCCGCCATGTAGCAACTCGCCTCTTTCGGCGTCGATGCTGAAGTACCCGTCTGTGTAGTCTTTAGTGCTCATCACATTCCCTCTGAGTTAGCCAGATACATACATAGCAATAAATCGGCACAAGCACATCAGCCTTTAAGGAATTCTTTTTCCCCGATTTCTTATTGCGATAATAACACCAACAAGAAAACAACATGTTTAGACAATGGAGAAACACATGTACAAGCATCTGAATATCAGCATCACCCTCTGTGGCGAGGAAGAGTCCCCCGAGTGTGAGATCTCCCTCGATGACGTTATCCGTTCCCAGGATGTTGCTGGTCGCGTGGCGACGCTCATCTCTGAAGGATATAGAAAAGGGACGTTTGATTTCCATATCGAGGACAACCCAATGTCCGTCGCGTGGAACTGCACGACGTCAGAAACGAAGTTAGGGTGAAGAGATGATTAAGATGCCTGTGATGGTTGAGGTGTGGAGCGTGGATTCCCTGGCTGAGTGTCTGGATGCTGTGGGGCCGGAGTTGTACCGCAAGTTGTGGTCTTTCGTCCCGGCTGAAGGGGAATCACCCAAAGGGAAGGATATCTGGCATCTGCTCAGTGAAGATGAACAGCGGGAGCTGGTGGACGCGGTACACATCGAGTTCCCGGACGACGAAGATTAAGAGTGAGGCCACCAGCACGGTGGCTTTTTGCTGTTTGCAACCTCCGGGGCAGCGCAGCACCGTAACGCTATGCTTTGTAGCCGTTTTCTCGCTGGTATTGTTTACACCAACAAGAAAACAAGTTGTTTACGGAGTGAATTATGAAAAACGCGATGATCACCAAACTGAGCGCGGGCCAGCCACGTAAAGAAAAACCAACCGTAATGAGCCAGCTGACCCTGCTCGATATCATCGCCAACGGCACTGCCATTCGCCTGTTCAAAGAGACGCTGGTCTCGTTCGACAATGGTTCCCGCACGCGTTACGTAATGAGTGTGCGTCGCCAGAGTGGGAGAGGGTGGATGGCAAAACAGATCATCTGGCCGGAAGGAGAGCTGGAACAGGCGCTACTGGAAGCGAACAAAGTAGCCCAGCAAGAAATCCAGCGTGCCTCTCTCCTGGCGACAGCCTGACATGTGCAAAAGCGATTAGTCGTCACTACGACAGCCCCGTCCATCCTTCGGGGCTTTTTTGCTTACCCGTATTGTAAGTGCTTACCTATGACAATAATATAATCAGGTCAACAACAGGGAGACCAAAAATGACTGTAATTCGTGAAAACCTGGTTCTTGATTTGTACTATGCGTCAGAAACAACCTCAGGCGGAAAAGTTGCAAAACTGACCGCTATTCTGCGTGACAGCACGAACGGGACTGAAGTGCTCACCACCACCCTGATCCGCACCGGGACAGAAGAGGATTGGGTGTACACCGTAGGCTTCCAGAGCATCAGCGACGCATCCGAACCAATGCTGCTGAAACTGGAAACGTATTTCCGCGGCGTAGACAAAGAGATGTTTGAGAAGATGATGGTGAAAGCAGACGAGCTGTACACCTCCTACTTGAACCCGAGCAACACCTGGCTTGGACAATACGGTCTGCGCATCGTGTCCAACGAACCGGTTGAAAACTACATCCCGGAAAGCGTATTCGCTTAATCCCTCCAATGGCGCGTACCCCGCGCCATTTTCTTATCCCCGATAACAAAATGTTTTTTGCCTTATCCACAGTGCGATAATTACACCAACAAGAAAACAAGATGTTTACGCATTGAGGATATGCACATGACCGATTTCACTATCTCCCCTAAAGCTGAAAACGTATGGCTGGAATCCTGGCTCGACCTGTCGCCGGAAGAACAGCAGGAAATGGATCACGTTGAACAGGACGAACAATGTGATGCCCGCTTCTTCCGCTTTGAGGACAGCGTTTATGATATTGCCGACTTCATGCGCGATGACCGCTTCCCGGACTGGCACGCAGGTTACCCATTAAATGCCTTCGCCATGCTGATGATCCGCGTGGATGGCTCCGGCGATACCATCGACGTCGGTCTGCTCCACTAAGAGAACGAGGCCACCCACGCCGGTGGCCTTAAATGACCATCCTGTTTCCCGCAGGCTAAAAACACCCACCTCTTGTCGCCAGGCTACCGAACAACCCTCCGACTCCCTGCCGGCCACCAGCTGCCGGAACAGAACGCTTGGACGCCTTATGCGCGTAGCGATAATTAAACCAACAAGAAAACAAGTTGTTTAAAGGATTATCACCATGAACTTTATCGCTACTGTTAACACCCCTGCGCATGGCCATATTTCTGTGACGTTCTCTGATAACGAGAAAAGCGTGCTGGGCGCCTGGCGTGACAATGTAACCATCGAGCTGTCCGGGAAAGAGAAACAGCAGATCACCAATGACATTATCTGCAACCGTCGCCATAAACGCGTATTTGAAAAAGCGTATGTCTCCACTTCGGGATTTGGCGTATTCATCTTCCCGGTACGCAGCGGTCGCTTCTGCCAGTCAAAACTCATCGAGTTCGCCACGCAGATCGCGCTATGGGTTAAAACAGAATCCGGGTTCGACTTCAGCGAACAGGAAGCAGTGGGGGAGGGGATGCGTATCGCCAACAATGCCATCAAGTGCAAAAACGTCACCTACGAAGCAGGAATCGACTCGTGGAGTGTCTCGTGCGGGGAATACGTGAAAGAGGTGTACGGAAAGAACCGCATTCACATCCTGACTGGCAAGTAAGAGGGGAGGGGCTGGAAACGCCCCTTTCTTTTCGTCCACCAGCTGCCGCAGGGATATTCAGAAACGGCCAGAGGGCTGTCCGGGGAACCGAAGGGAAACGGCCAGGGAATTTTCGGGAAACGGCTGGGTTTGCCTTTATGTAGAAAACAGAGCGGGAGAAGTCCAGAATCCTGCCAGAAAATATCGCAGGGGCGCTGGGGTAACGCTGGTGGAGTTTCAGCCCCTGAGCCATCCAGATAGCTTTCGCTATGTGATTATGTGAATCCGTGGGTAAACCACTGCAAGCGCGTACACGTCGCGCCAACGTGCCAATGATACGCGAGCGCCCACGGATAGCGCCAACATTGCCGACACGTCCCGAAGGATAGCGCGGATCACGTCGCCAGCTATCGCCAGACGATCACGCCCACGACACGACAAAATAAACCACGCGCTAAAACGCTGTAAAACGCGCTATAACGTGTTTTTTATTGTGGGTAATGGGTATGACCACCACACATAAAAACGCGTTAAATTGGCGCGTTTATGGCGCTTATTTTGGGTCTGTTTTGGCTGACTTCAGACAATAAAAAACGCGCCAACAATGGCGCGTTATGATGTGCGGATCTTGAAACGAAAAAAGCGCCCACTATGGGCGCTATTGCTTAAATGCTGTTTTGCAGTTTTCCGATCATTTCAGACAAGCGCAAATATTCACGTTTGCGTTTACAGTCTCTTTTGCTGTTAAGCAAATCAGAAAACGTAAAATTTAATTTGTCACGTTGCGCTTTTAAGTCGCCGATTAATTCAAGTTTATAAGCGCGATATTTTGCGCGATATTCCGCGCGGATCTGGTCATAACTAATCATGATTTTTATCCTTAAAACTAGCGCCCATAGTGGGCGCTATATCCATCTAATTACGCTTTGAAAGCATCAGCCAGATAGTTATAAAAATCATTCTTGATAAAGCGATATTGTTGCGATCCGTTTTTAGCAGCGCCCATTCCTTTTATTTTCTCGACCAGTCCGAGACGTTCACACAAATTGATAAGCTGATTGGCTTGAGTGTAGCCAGCGTCTAATTTAATCTCACATGCTTTTTTAGCTTCATTCATTAAATCGAATACAGCGCCATTTGTGAATGTTTCTAATTCATCATTAATCATTTCGATTAATGCGAATACGCGAGATCCGGACATATCAGCGACGGAATAAACGCATTTACCAGACTTGATAGACTTAACCAGATAAACCAATTTTTCGAGTGAATAGCTATTGGTCATAGCTTCGCGGAAAAACACTTCTGGCGCTTGTTTGCTTGCTTTAATCGCGTAGTAAAAGACACCAGCTAATTTCTCATCATTAACAGCGTTTAAAACGTTGTTGGTGAAGTATGCAAGTTTGGTAGTCGCTGCAAGCATGTTAGCTTTATCTGCTTTTGTGTGCGTACCATTCTGATAATGATTGTTATAAGTCTGAGTAGCGTTATTGGCTGCAACTTGTAATTCATTAGCGATAACTACAGCAGCGTCGATGATGGATTTTTTAGAGATAGCAACGTTAGACATGATTTTAATCCTTATGTAATATTGATAACTTAATTTGTTATTTGTTTATCGTTAGCGTGTTCGCTTTCGATGTGACTAATTATCGATATACAGAAATTAAAATCAAGAGTTTTTTACGCGGGAACGAAAAAATTTTTCTTCAATAAAAATCAAAGTCTTAGAAATAAAACGCGTTTTCTCGAAGGTGTTGCCTAAATAAATTCCCTATTCGGTCATTCACCCTTATATATTTAAAATGGAATAGGGATTAGGGGAAATAAATATAACGGGAAGTGACACATAAAATAATAACCGGACTTAGCCGGTTATTACCCTTATAGATTTAAAACGGTAAAATCCGTTCGACCCAATCGAACATGACGACTGTCTTCCGTCCGTCCCCCATGTTGAGCGTGACCTGGCAAGCGTCAACGCCTGAAGACACACCCTCAATTTCACGGCCATCCGCCATGTAGACCCTTATAGACTTCTGCATCTCATGAGCCTGGCGACAAATTTTGAAGAAATCACGGCGAGATGGCCGATTGTCCACATAGTCTGGGTGTACCGTTGTCCGACCCGTGAAATCGTGCGCAATGCCTTCTGTCACACCTGATTCAATCGTACTGATTCGCTCAAGTGGGAGCCTTATACGATTTTCTTTGTCGAACGGGGCAGGGCAAAGATCGACTTTGTTGCGCGACGACATGAGACCCTGAACGTACATGCAGAACACCTGACCATCTTCCATCGTGACCCTTACAGGAATGAGAGACTTACGCCAGAACATCAGCGCCTTCTCCACGTTGGTGTAATCGCGCGGCCAGACTTCTGCAGGAATCCCGTAGGTGATGTCAGTAATATTCGTCATATCGTCACAGTGTCGTTGGTAGGATATCGATGTCACCTGCGTTGCTGGTGAACACCCGGAAGACTTTCGTCTCGCCAGCTTTGGTGATGGTCTCGCGTTCCTGACGAGCAGGGTTCAGTGCGCACAGTCCGGCGCCTTCCAGTGAAGCGCCAACAATCCATTGCCCGGCATCCAGATGGAACGTCGCTTTTTCACCGGTCTCCAGCTTTGCAACCGTCTCACCATTGATGAAGATGGACGCGTCACAGCCCGCACCTATCATACCTTTGTCCCTCATAACCACCAGCGTGGTTGGTGCAGACGTCTGGTATTTGAAAACTCTGGCCTGCGGCGCCGGTTTTGCATCGGCTACAGACACAGGGCGGGATGAACATGCACTCAGGAGTAAAACGGGGATGGTAATCAGTGGAAGTAGAACGTGTTTCATGGCTTGAACTAAATCCTTATCACTTCAACGAACAAGGCGTCTTGCGACGCCCTTAATGCTTAATCGAGACGTTTGAGAATATCGGCCAGATCTTCTTTGGTCATGCCAGAGGATTCGTAAATCTTCATGACCTTTTCACGGGCCTTTGCAGAAGCCTCTAATGACGTAGCTGCCTTATCAAAATCAGCCATCGTCATGTTGGACAGCACCAGATTGATGATGTCTGCCTTTGACAGCTTAATATTGCGTTCACGCAGTCGATTCTGAAAGGTTTCCAGCTTGTCGTTTGCTTTTTCGGTTAACTGAACCTGGCAGTGTATAGCGCGTTTCTCGCTCATGCTTACTCTCTATTCAAAACAGTGAAATCGAATGTGCTACCCACCGGCAAAACGCCCTCGGCAAACCCAGGCGTCGTGTCGATAATGTGCTTCCGCTCATATGAATGCGACATGAGATATTTGTTGCTCACGTCGATAAAGTCGGTAATAAAGCACACGTTAGCCTGATTCTTTTTGGCTCGAAGACCGCGACCAACACGTTGGCGCATCTCAACTTCGGCTTTGCCGCCACCACCCAGAATCACCGCCCCTACGCTTGGAACGTCGACACCAACATCCAGAATGGTTGAACCAATCAGAACATCTATCTTGCCTGCCGCCAGACTGTTGAGCTTTGCTTGTCGGGTAGTCTGGTTTGATTCTCCGTAGATGAAATCGACCTTCAGGCCGCTTTCCTTCATCATTTCCATCAAAATCTGACCATGACGCTTCAAACGAACCAGCGTCATACAGTTCAGACCGTGACTTTTGTACATTAACGCTTCGCGCACAATAGCCTCGTTGCGGCCCAGATTGTAAACGATGCCTAACTGATAGGCTTTCTGGTAAGCCGTACTCATTCCAACCCGAAAGTTCAGGTGTTTCGAAGCAAGTTCAGCCCTAATCCGCACCTCGTCTGGAGTGTACGCGATTTTATGATATAGAAAGTATGGTTTCGCTAAAATACCTCGATCGATCAAATATTTCTCCGTTACCTTTATCTCAATGCGGCCGGCAACGGCCATGAGACGCATATTTGCCTCGGTCGAGTCCTTCATGAACGGCGTAGCTGTCAGCGCCAGACGGTAATCGGCATTGATGCACAACCGGGCGATATCGTAGAAGTTTGAACCAGATGATTCGTGTGCCTCTTCCAGAATCAGCAGAGAAACGCTGGACAGAAAGCGCTTAACCAGTTCCCGGCGCTTCAGGTGGTACTGTTTTTTCTCCGGTGATGCGTCGCGCGGTGGCTCTTCGAGAAAACTGGCCAGGGTCTGCACCGTGGCAACGTTGATATGGCGCGAGACCTGGAACTCACCAGATCCAATCACCCCAACTTTCTGGCCTTTCAGCCACGGCTCGCCATTCTCCGCGCGGTAATCGATGGATTTCTGGAAGTTCTCTGCCATCTGGAACATCAGAACCGAGCGCGTGGTTAAAAACAGCGTCATACGACCAATGCGAGCAGCTGCCTTACACGCTACGTTCGATTTACCGCCACCCGTCGCAATCTGGGCAATCATCATCCCTTCGCGCACCAGTGTTTCCACAGTCTGATCCTGATACGCATAGTCCGGGTTATACGGGAATGGGTTAACTACCGGGTTCGGCTTGCCCAGCGCGGGGGCTTTTTCCTTACGCACATGCACGCATTTTATGCCAGCTTTCAGAAGGTTGGCTGCTACTGGCTTCGCAAACCCAGCCGGGAATGCGTTTTTGCTCCAGTTGAACATCGTGCTGGTTCCTTTCCAGTCACCAGCCTCCACTTCATAGCTCAACATCTCCTGAACGAGCCGTTTCACGTTGTCATCAGCGCCAGAAATCAGCGCATTGACTGCATTCGATACAATCCGAACTGTCATAAACCTCTTTCCTTCGTGCCTTTTGTATGGTAATTGGCTATTATAGTAAGTAAGTACTTATACAATGGATTGTATCAGAATTATGGATGTGAAAATTACGATTCTGCAGGTGGAAGTCGCGAACCTGCGTCCGAATCCCTGGAATACCAACTCCGTTGGGGCGCAAAACTTCGAAAAACTGAAAGGCTCTATCGAAAAATTGGGCTTTTTTAAGCCAATTCTGGCGCGGGAGCTGGACGGGGGCGTTTTTGAGATCCTCGGTGGCGAACACCGCTGGCGTGCCGCGATGGAGCAGGGCATTTCAACGGTTCCCGTCATCTCCGTGGGCAAAATTAACGACCTGGTGGCCAAACAGATGTCCCTCGTCGATAACGAGCGCTACGGCGAAGACGATCAGGTCGCTTTGCAGCGCTTAATCGAAGAAATCCAGTCTGAAATCGACTACCGGTTGTCCGATATCGCCCCATATGACGACGAAATGGCGGCAACACTCGCCAAAGCGTCCGTTATCGATCTTGAAGCGCTGGAAGCGCTCTCCCGTGGCGATGACGAGCCGGTCGATGAGGACAAACGCGATAAAACCGAGCGAGTCGGCGCTGAACACCAGACGATGCGCTTCAAAGTGACGTTTGATGCGTCAGATCGCGTCGCCGACACCATCAAAACCATCATCAAAGAGCAGGGAATCAATACCGGTAACGAAATGGAGAACGCCGGGGAAGCCCTGGTGTGGCTGGTCGACTACTACAAGGAGCGTATGTAATGACCAAAAACTTTGAAATCGTCTATCGAAACCCGGCAGAACTCATCCCGTATGAGATGAACGCCAAAAAACATGACGAACAGCAGATCCGCGACCTGGCGGCCGCCATCAAAAAGCGCGGTTTTGACCAGCCGATCACGGTCGACAAGCACGACGTCATCATTACTGGCCACGGTCGTCGCGAGGCGGCTCTTCTGGCTGGTCTGGAGCGTGTGCCGGTCATCGTTCGCGACGATCTGAGCGAAGAAGAAGTGAAGGCGAAGCGTCTGGAAGACAACCGCCTGGCCAGTATTGACTACGACGCCATCAAATTGCAGCAGGAACTGGAATCCCTGGTGCTGGGAGAGGTCGAGGTCTTCGGTTTTGAAGAGCGCGAGCTGAACGTGCTTGTCGGTAGCATGACCGAAGAGATGGAAACCGGCTCTCTGGTGCTCGATCTGGGCGAAGAGACGGAACGTCAGAAAGAAGAGCACACCGAGATCAGTCGCGAAGTGGCCGCTGAAGAAGTCCGCGTCATCGACGTATTGGGCTTTAAAACGCTCCCGGCAGGCTCTGCCATTGTGGTTGGGGATTTGCTTGCCCACATGGAAGAAATCACGGGAGAGAGCGGGGTAGACGCTTTCGTGGCGTATGCGGAGAAAGTTTCTTCTGGGGAGCTGGCTGCATGAGCAAATACACCATCAACGTATCGTTTCAGACCCGCGTGAACAAAACCACGCGCACGCTGGAGATTGCCGAATCGTTCGGTCTTGGCCTGGACGAAAAAGAGTGGACGCTTTACGACAATCTGGAGCTGGAAGTGAAGCAGGGCGATGTGGTGTACATCACCGGCCAATCCGGTTCCGGTAAATCCGTTGTGCTGCGCGAGCTGCAACGCCAGATGAAGGATGAAGGGCTTTCTGTAGCCTCCATCGATGACTTTACCTTCGACAATGAGGTTAACGTCATCGACCAGCTGGGCAAAACCACCAGCGAAGCGCTGGGGCTGCTGTCTATGGCCGGATTGAATGACGCCTATCTCTTTGTGCGCAAGCCATCCGAGATGTCTGACGGCCAGAAATACCGTCTCAAGATCGCCAAGCTGATCGAGTCCGGCGCGAAAGTCTGGGCGGCCGACGAATTTGGCGCTGTTCTCGACCGTGTAACCGCTCAGGTTGTGGCGTCGAACCTCCAGCGTGCCGCCCGTAAGGTTGGTGCGACGGTAATGGTGGCGACGACCCACGAAGACCTGAAGAACGCGCTGCGCCCGGATATGCAGATCACCAAGCACTACAAAGAACGCGTGAAGGTGGAATATGCCTGATTTGAAGATCGTAGAGCTGAAGCCATCGAAAGAGGCTGACAACAACAACGTTGAAGTCATCCGCCTGCTGGAAGAAGCACTCCAGTACGCCAGAGAAGGCAAAAGCCAGAGCCTGGCGCTGCTGATGATCAACAACGACGGCAGTGTTCTGGATTGCTGGCATAACGGTGGGCGTCCATACGTCATGGTTGGGGCGATGGAATCGCTTCGCCTGGACTTCATCAATGCCAATATCGAGCGCAGGTGATCGACATGACAGACATCATCATCAAACGCTACCGCCCGGAAGAGTTCCCGCGTCATCTGGACTTTCTGGAGCGTATGACCGTTACCAAAGGCACGGTTGAAGACTGGCACGCGCTGAAGTCGCTGCACTACAAGACGGATGGTAAGCCGTTCGCGCCAACGTATTATCGCTGCGAACTGGACGACCGGCTGGTGGGCGTCGTGGTTATGGCTTACCCGAAACTGCTGCTGGCGCCTCGCCATCGCATGTTTCCTAAGCTGAAGCCAACCACCAATACCACCGTGGCCAACCAGTATTGGGGGCGGTACGTGAACAACAACTTTGCGGTGATCAGCCGTTCCGTTGTGGACACTCAGTACCGCGGCGTCGGCGTCTCCTATCGAATGATTAACCTGGTTAGCAGGATGCACGACCGGCCAATCATCGAGATCCAGTCGTCGATGAGCAAATACAACCCGTTCGCCATGAAAGCAGGGTTCCAGTTCATCCGTCCGGAGCGTCCGAAGAGCTATGAGAGTGCGTTGCGCGTCTTCCAGCGTCATTTCCGTTCCGACCCTGGCGACAACGAAGCGATCGTCAAAGAGCTGTTCGCCATGAGCGAGTCTCGCCGTCGTCGTGCGCTGCGTGATCTGGTCGCTGACTACCACAAGAACAGTTCCCTGGCCAAAGCCGGGCGTAATCGTGGCACGACGATTCAGGACATTGCCGACAGTCTGGTGGACGAGGCCAGCATCGTGAAGCTGCTCAAGGACATTCACAACCTGAGCTTCACGTCTCCGCTGTATGGCGTGTACCGAAACCCGGACTTTGGTCGTCAGCTGCCGGACACGCTGCCACTGCTGGCATTCGACAAACAGCCTTTGAATAAACCTCTTGAAATTGCATTACCGGCATAAGGATTTGCCATGACGTTGACCGACAAACAAAAAGACATCATCAAAACCATCAATTTAGGCCATGAGCGTGGGTATCTGCTCGATCTGGACGAGCTGCTTGAAGTGCTGCCGTACAAAACGACCAAACAGAGTATGCAGTTCTCTATCCGCGCACTGGTGAAAAAGGGGCTGGTGGAGAAAGGAATGTGCCGCCAGCGCGGTGATTCCGGCTACCACCGTCGCACGCTGGGACTGACCACTTTAGGTCGTGCCAGAGCCAAATTACTGGTGATGTAAGTCGGTCTGGGAGCCAGTTTGAGAGCCTGCTTCCGTATATATAAATACTAAGTGACTTATTAAATATATACGGAAGCAGGTTCTGAATACTCCCCAGCCCGGTTTTAAACACCCAGAAAACAAATTGGTTAGGCACAGAATTAAACAAGTTGTTTAGGAGCGCAAGGATGCGCTCTGAGTGTTTTAGAGGGATCTATGACTGTAGAAAAAGACGAGAGCAAAACTCGCCTGACGCCAGCTGAGTGGGCAGAAGCCGAAGCAAAGTGGACTTCCGGCGAATACACACTCTCCAAGCTGGAGGAAGAGTACGGCATTCGTCGTGAAACGCTCTCCAGACATTTCAAAAAGCGTGGATTAGAGAAAGGCGCGGACTCCGTTGGGAAGATGGTGCGCGAGTCGCTCAAATCCGACGCAGAGCTGCGTGCGAAGGCGCGTGCAGAGAAAATCGAAGAGCGCCGGACTCGTTACGACGATTGGGCATTCGCACTCGGTCGGATGGTGATGCATGAGGTGGCCACAGCCAAGAAGGACGGCAAGCCACTCGCAACCATCGAAGATGACCTGAAGAGTCTCCAGCGTGCCAGCGGCACACTCGCTAAGTGCTTCGAAATATCCTCGAAAGCGCTCGGTATGGATCGCGCTGAGAACGAAGAAGACGAAATCCCGAACCTGGTATTTGGCGAACTTACGCCTTCCCAGGTGGCGCAGCTGCGTAAGGAAGATGATGAGCCGGATCTGATTGATGACGATCTGCTTGAGTCACTCGAAGAGGAAGCACTGAGCGAAGCAGAGGGCGATTCTGACGCGTCTGGTGATGAAAGTGATGGGAGCGTCTAACTATGGCCATCCCGTCGTCTCTGAGTCTCGTACAGCTGCATTCTGGGCAGATGCAAGTCTTCCAGTCGCCACATCGTTTCAAAGTGGTGTGTGCGGGTCGACGCTGGGGTAAATCCCGGTTGTCGATCTCCACCATCATCCGCGCGGCAGCCAAAGAGAAAAAGCAACGTGTCTGGTACGTCGCACCGACTTACCAGATGGCTCGCCAGATCTTGTGGGATGACCTGCAGGAAGTTCTGCCTCGTAAATGGGTTCGTAAGAAAAACGACACCACGATGACCATCGTGCTGAAGAACGGCTCTGAAATCGCGCTGAAAGGTGCGGATAAGCCCGATACGCTTCGTGGTGTGGCACTGCACTTCGTGGTGCTCGATGAATTTCAGGATATGAAGCCTGACACCTGGTACAAGGTACTGCGTCCGACACTGTCCTCTACCCGTGGCGGTGCGCTGATCATCGGTACGCCAAAAGGCTTCTCCGAGTTCCACAAGCTGTGGACTATCGGTCAGAACAAAGATTTGCAACGCAAAGGGCAGTGGAAGAGCTGGCAGTTCGTTACGGCCGATTCTCCGTTCGTACCGAGCGCGGAAATCGAAGCGGCGAAGAACGATATGGACCCTAAATCGTTCGCGCAGGAATACCTGGCCAGCTTCGAAAACATGTCCGGACGCGTTTACTACCCGTTCGACCGCAATGTGCATGTGAAGCCACTCCAGTTCAATCCGAAACTGCCGATCTGGGTTGGTCAGGACTTCAACATCGACCCTATGTCATCGGTCATCCTGCAGCCGCAGCCAAATGGTGAGCTGTGGGCCGTGGACGAGGTTGTGCTGTTCTCATCCAACACGGCTGAAGTGTGTGATGAGCTGGAGCGTCGTTTCTGGCGCTGGAAGTCTCAGGTCACTATCTTCCCTGACCCGGCAGGTGCGTATCGCCAGCACGCACGCGGTGAATCGGACGTCGATATCTTCAAGGAAAAAGGTTTCCTTCGAGTCGATTATCCGAAGAAGCACCCGCCGATCGCAGACCGTGTTAACGCAGTGAATCGCATGTTGATGAGTGCCTCGGGCGAAACCCGGTTGTACATCGATCCGAAGTGCAAACACCTCATCGACTCGCTGGAGAAGGTGATCTACAAGCCAGGCTCACGCGATATGGATAAGACTGGCGGCATCGAACACAGTGCGGATGCGTTGGGTTATCCGGTTCATCGTAGGTATCCGGTGAAAAATCGTGTTATTCTTGGTGGATCTAGATAGGTAAGCACTTACCTAAAAGGAAAGGAAAAGCAAATGGAATTGACTGACAAGCAAATCAAAGACCTTGTGGCACGACGCCACCCTGAATATGAGAAGAAAAAAGAACATTGGGACTTCCTCGCCAGCACCTACGCTGGCGGGCGTGCCTGGTTCAACGACAATATCTTCCGTTACTTCAAAGAGGGCGATCAGGAGTTCAAAGAGCGCCTGGAACGCGCTTATCGCTTCAACCACACTCGTGAAGTGGTAAACCTCATCAACAAATACCTCTTCAAAGAGGTCATTCACCGCAACACTGATGAAGCGCCGGAGCAGATCCGCAATTTCTGGAAGCGAGCCACGCGCCAGAACACCTCCATCGATGCGTTTATGGCGGCTATCGATCTGCAATCATCCATTTATGGCCGTATCTGGGTTGTCGTGGACAGCACCATGAACGTCGATGTTGAGTCTGTTGCAGACGAGAAGAAAAATGATGCGCGTGCCTACGCTTACTGGATTTCGCCGCAGCAGCTGCTTGATGTTGCCTGGGACGAAGACGGCAATATGTTGTGGGCGCTGATTGTTGAAATCGCGCGCGACGACGAAGATCCGTTCACGTCAACCGGGCAGGAATACCAGCGTTACCGTCTGTGGACGCAAAACGAGTGGTATCTGTTCCGTGAAGAAGTGAAGAAAGGTTCCGGAAATAGCGGTCGTCGTCAGGCCAAAGTCGTTCTGGAGGATAGCGGCCAGCACAATCTGGGCGTGGTGCCGGTGTTTCCGGTGGACTGCATTGGCGAAAGCGAGTCTCCGTATTTCAGCCCGTCGTTGATTGACGATATCGCCTATCTTGACCGCGCCGTGGCCAACTACCTGTCGAACCTTGACGCGATTATTCAGGATCAGACATTCAGCCAGCTGGCGATCCCGGTTCAGTCACTGCTGCCGGGCGATGAAAACCACACCAAAGTGCTCGAAATGGGGACAAAACGCGTCTTCACCTTCGACTCTGAGAGCGGTAATCAGCCATTCTACCTGTCTCCAGACCCGAAACAGGCTCAGATGATCATCACCACGATTAAGACGGTGATTAACGAGATCTACCATTCCGTTGGTGTGGCAGGTGAGCGAACCAAGCAGGATAACGCGCAGGGCATCGATAACTCTTCGGGCGCAGCGAAGATGTACGACTTCCAGCGCGTTAACAGTCTGCTGGTGACAAAAGCAGAGCGCCTCGAAAGGGCAGAGCGCCAGATGATGCAGCTGGCAGCGAAATGGATGGGTGTCGAACTGGATGAAGACCACTCTCTGATCGCATACCCGGAAAGTTTCGACATTCGCGGTCTGACTGACGAGTTTGCCGTTGCCGAGAAACTGTCGCTGCTTCAGGCGCCTGATTCTGTTCGTCGTCATCAGATGGAAATGCTCATCGAGAAGGTCTTCCCGAACATTTCCGAGGCGATGCAAAAGGAATTTCAAAAAGATCTCTTGAAATTTCCTCCAAAAAATGATCTTAACACCCTTGAAAATAAGTCAGTACTTACTTATGATCAAGATGCAGCCCAAGAAAGCGGGCAAGATCAACCCCGAGGAATGGGGACTCATCTACTCAAGAGACCGAGTGATAAGTAACGAAAAGGAATTTCTATGAATCTGTGGCAAATGCTTATGGCCCGTCGTGGCCTGATGGATGTAGCTGAAGCGCATGAGCGCGGAGGCGCTGGTGGCGGTGCTCCTGCTGGAGACAATGAGCAGGGCAATCAAGACCCAGGCAAACAGGGCGAGCAAAAAGAGCAACCGAAGGGTGACGACGACGAGTATGCCGGTATGACTCAGGAAGAGTTGCTGGCAGAACTGCGTAAGTCCAAGAAAGCCGGTGCTGACCTGCTGAAAGAGAACATGAAGCGCAAGGAGAAAGAGCGCACATTGGCCGATCAGCTGGCTCAGTACGGTGATATTGACCCGGCACGTGCTCGCCAGCTTCTCGAAGCTGAACAAGCCGCAGAAACCGCACGTCGGGAGGCGGAGCAGGCTGAACTGGAACGCCGTGGTGAGTTCGATGCTGTGAAAAAGCAGATGATCGAAGCGCACCAGGCTGAACTGGCACAGCGCGACGAACGCTACTCCACTCTGGAGAGCGAGAACGCCGCACTGAAGGCTCAACTGGTCGAAATGACTGTTGGCGCTTCCTTCAGCGGCTCTGCCTTCCTGCGTGACAAAGTTCTGATGACTCCGGCTAAGGCTCGCGTTATCTACGGCTCTCATTTCGAAGTGGGTGAAGACGGTAGTGTTGTGGGCTTTGATAAGCCAGCCGGTCAGAAAGAACGTGCAGTTCTGGTTGACGGTGAAGGCAAACCGTTACCGTTCGAATCCGCGATTGAGCGCATTCTGCGTGCAGATCCGGAAGCTGACGCACTGTTGCGCAGCGAAGCCAAGCAGGGTGCTGGTTCCAATAGCAAACCGACCCACAAAGTAAACCAGCCGAAGAGCAAGTCGACTATGGATAAGTTGACCTCCGGCCTGGGGAAAATCGGACTCAAGTAACATCTTAAATCATAGGGAAATGAAAGATGCCATTACTGCGTGATGAAGCTGAAAAGCTGTCTAACAACGAACTTGAGCAGGGTGTGATCGAGACCATCATCGATCGCGATGACCTGTTCGCTGTTCTGCCTTTCATGAAGATTAATTCTAAGGCATACCTCTACAACCGCGAAGCTACCCTGAGCGAAGCAACCTTCATCGATGTGAACGACACCATCACCGAAGGCGCTGCAACCTTCACCGAACACGTTGCGAAGCTGCGTATCCTGGCAGGCGACGTAGACGTCGACAAATTCCTGGCGACCACTATGTCCGACACCAACAACCAGCTGGCAATCCAGGTTCGTCAGAAGGTGAAAGGTCTGGCTCGCGCATTCCGCCGCAACCTGATTCTGGGCGACTCCAGCACCAACAACAAAGCGTTCGACGGTATTCCGAAGCTGATGCACGACGATCAGAAGATCGACATCGAAGGCGCTTCCATGACCTTCTCCATGTTCGACGAGCTGGTCGACGCGGTGAAAGATCTGGGCGCAGACTGCATTATGATGCGTTCCGAGCACCTGCGTGCTTATCGCGCTCTGCTGCGTACCGTTAGCCTCGGCCCGTCCGAAATCATGATGGAAAACTTCGGTCGTCCGATGCTGTGCCACAACGGTGTACCGTTCATTGTGAACGACTTCATCCCGACTGATTCTGGCAAAGCAAGCATCTACTGCCTGCACCTGTCCGAAGAGAACGGTGTGACTGGTCTGTATGGCGGTGAAAACGCCGGTATCGTTGTTGAGAACATCGGTACTGTTCAGAACAAAGACGCAACCCGTACCCGCGTTAAGTGGTACTGCTCTCTGGCGAACAAGCACGACAAGGCTATCGCCGCGCTGACCAACGTAAAAATTTGATCAGTATAGTAGGTAAGTAATTATCTACCATTTAAGGGTGGGCTATACGCCCACCCTTTTTGTAGGAGCGAGAAATGCCAGAACAAAAGATGAAGATCACGGAAGAGGCGTTTGCGGATTTCACGGGGCATATGTGCCGTGCCGGATTCACCAATTCCATCTCCAACGAGCCTCTGAGCGAGCGCCAGCAGAACCATCTTGCGGCTTGCTTCCGGGCAATTCCGTTCACTCAGTCTGTCACCATTACACCGGCTGCGCCGTCCGTATTGGTGGGTAAAACCGTTCAACTTAGTGCAGGTATCACCATGAGCAAAAGCGCAGATTCATTCACCTGGACGTCGGCCAATGACCAGGTCGCCACAGTCAGCGGTACGGGTCTGGTTACTGGCGTGACTCCGGGAAAAGTGAAGATCACCGCCACCGATAAGCAGACTCAGCTTTCTGCGTCAGTCGAAGTGACCGTTAAGCCTGTCAGCGTGGAGTCCGTTACGGTAACGCCAGACTCTACCTCTGTTGAGAAGGGGAAATCGGTCAAGTTGCGCGTTGATGTACAACCGTCAAACGCAACAAATAAAAGAGTCACCTGGACTTCCAAAAATAACGACAAAGCGACCGTTGACCAGAACGGTAACGTAGCTGGCGTAGCCGTTGGTACGGCAACCATTGAAGTGGTTTCGCAGGATGGCAGCCATAAAGCTACTGCTACGGTTGAAGTCACTGAGCCTGTCGTTGCTGTTACTGGCGTCTCTGTCGATCCGAGCACCACCAGCGTTGAAGCCAACAAAACGGTACAGCTGACCGCGAACATCGAACCGGCTGGCGCAACCAATAAGCGCGTAACCTGGGCGTCAAAAAATGCCGAGTTCGCGACGGTTGATAGCGCAACTGGACTTGTGACCGGTGTGGCTGCAGGTACTGCCACTATCGAAGTCACCACGGAAGACGGTAGCCACAAAGCCACTGCGACCGTTGAAGTGACCGCAGCACCGGCTGCGTAACCAACACATGGGCGGCGATGCCGCCCATTAAGTGAGAAGAAGAATGAAACCAGCAAAAATTCGTTTATTGGAGCCTCAATTTTTGGGGTACACGGGCATTCTCTGCGGTATCCAGTTTGTCGACGGCATCTCGGTTGCCGAACTGCCATTCATCGATCAGCAGCGGATTTGTGCCTCCATGCGTGCCACTACCGTTGAAGGCAAAAATGTATCTCCTTCTGCCGCGTACAGCAGCCGCAATGATTTGACTGCGGACGACATTGTCGAGACGGCGGCCCCGGATATTGTGCCAATCAAACGTGGTACGGCTGAAGTGGAAGCCAAACCGGTACAGCGCTTTACTCGTGAAGAGCTGGAGTCGATTGCGGACTGTGAAGGTATTGCGGGTCTGCGTCAGATCGGCAACCAGATTGGCGTGAAAGCCAAAGGTATCGTTGAAATGATCGAAGGCATCCTGAAAGCACAGGGCGGTGAGTAATGGCGCAGATCGACACGTACCGTAGCGGGGAAGCAGTTTCCCTGTCGTTTGCATTTAACGTTCTGGATATTGAGTCGGCCACGTATACCGTCAGAGATGGCGCAGGTGCGATCATCGTCGATAACGAACCTCTCGATATTACTGAGGGGCAGATGTCCATTCCGGTTGTCGTGTCGGCCGAACACAACCTGCTTTCAGATAAAGAGCGCGATCTGCGACACGTCATTGTCAAAGCGGTGGCATCCGGGCTGACGCATGAAGAGCGCAAGATGTACGTTCTGCTGAATAGCTTCGAGCTGTCAATTCCAGGCCAGTCATTCGCAACGGTCGCAGACGCCCAGATGCAAGCTATCGATATGCTGAACGGCGACACCCTGTTAGCTGATGGCGAAGGGCTGATGCGCAAACGTCTCATTGAGGCCACCAGACGCGTCAAAACGCTGCCGTTCTCAATCCGCAAAGTCCTGCGTATCGACTTCGACCGTTACGACCGCCCGCAAAACATGCTGAACGTCTATGACATTCCGTGGGGTGCTGACGGGGCATATCGTCACGATCTGATCGATTGGGAGCAGATGACGCCGGAGAAATTCGACGAGTTCCCGGACTACTTCAAACAGGCATTAATGCTGGCCGTGGTTAATGAAGCCTGCGAAATCGCTAACGGTAATGACGTAGCGGCAGCCCGCGAGGACGGCATTCTGTCTGAGTCCATTGGTGAAACGACCAATATGTACCGCACCGGCAAAGCGGCAAATGTGCATGTGGCTCGCAGTACCTGGCGACTGCTGGTCAGTTACATCAATAACCGCATGATTGTTCGCCGTGCGTAACGCCAGTCGCATTATTTACTTCTGGTCGAAAGGCTCAAGACGAGCAATCGCGCCTTCGCCTGGTAATGAGTGCGGCTGCCAACCACAGGGAGAGTGCATGAACATTTCATGGCAAGCAGAGATAGCGATTTACCGTCTGGGTTCGAAGAACGTCTACGGTGAAGCGCAATTGCAGTTCGTCAGGAAGACGAACGTCGGCGTCGTTAAGTTTGAGCAAAGTAACGAGAAGTCATCGGTACGTGCGGACAGCTCCGGCAGTCGCGGTAAAGCGAATCTGGAATTGTTCGATGCTGTTCTGGTGATCCCACTTGAGGCCGCAGTGCAGCTTGATGACGTTCTCATTCTGGAGGGGCAAAAGCTGAAGGTATCCAGCGTGCATCGTCGCTGGGGACTGCGTGGGCGCCCTGGGCATCTGGAAGTAGGGGCAAACATATGGGTCTGAAGTACGACGCACATCAGTTTAAGCGTGCTGGCGACAGGCTCAATAACAGCCAGAAAGCCTTTAAGCGTTATCTCATCCGTGACATGGAGAAGCTGGCGCGTCTGGTTGAGCGTCTGGCGCGGGCAATGGCCCCGCTGGAGACCGGCTCACTCGAAAGCGCGATCTTCGCGAGAGTGGTCAAAGAAGGCTATACCGGGCTGCGTATTGAGTTATCGGTATCTGGAGCCAAACCACGCGAAGGGCATCAGGGCGTTGAGGTTGGCGATTATGCGGAGTACATGGAGTTGGGCAAGTATCGTCTAGGCTATCTCTCCCGCATGAAGAGCGTCACCAACCCGCCAGTCGCTGGTGTGAAGCCACGAGTTGGGCCTTTGTTCCTTGAGAGAGCCGTGCAGATCAGTGAGAAGCAGTTCACTCAGACGATAGCAGAAGCGGCAAGGAAAGCAGGTTTTACGAGAGGTTGATGTGTTTATTGAAGCATTTGCGAGCCTGATGCAGAAGGCGAAGATCGGTACAGTCGGCACTGACATTTTCTGTCACTACATGCCAGCCAATGTGAAGTCCGGTGTTCTGTTGGTTACTCCCAATACGGGGATCACCATTGACCATGAGTTAAAAGGCTTCTATCACGACTCTTTCACCGTCATCGTGCGTAATGCGACGATCACAAAGGCGGTGGCGAAAGCCAATAAGATCATGGACATGTTCCCGGTCGAAGAAACCGTGTCGGAGGGCGTTTACTTCCGGTTGGTTCGGCCAATGTCGATGCCGATTACTTATCCCAAAAACGAAGGTTCGTTGATTGAAGCGGGTATCCCGATTGAATTTGCGGGCTATTTGTTGAATTAATAAAATAAGTAAGTATATACTTACCATTGGCACCATGAAGGTGCTGATTTAACGGAAAAAGGAGTTTTCCAACAATGTCCAATACCCATGTAAAAAACATCAAACTTGGCGCCTGCAAAGTGTCGTTTGGTGGCGTTGATCTGGGTTACACCAAAGGCGGTGTTCAGGTTGAAGTTGCGACCGAAACTCTGAAAGTCACCGTAGACCAGCTGGGGCAGACCACCATCTCCGAGCTGGTGCAGGGTCGTAACATCACTATCACTGCGCCGCTGGCCGAGTCTGTGTTGCAGAATATGGTCGATCTGATGCCGGGATCTACCCTGAGCGAAGAAGATAACGCTGTGACCATCACCTCCGCACAGGGCGTCAACCTGATCGACGTAGCCAAAGAGCTGGTTCTGACCCCGCAGGATACCACCGACTACGTTCTGACCATCCCGAAAGCTGCGACCGCAGGTAACTTCACCATGACCTACCAGTCTGATGATGTTCGTGTGTTCTCCGTTCAGTTCACCGCTTACCCGGATGACGACGGCGTGCTGGGGAAAATGAGCGGCCCAAAGCCGGTTAAAACCGTCTCTATCTCTCCGGAATCTCCGGAAGTTAAAGCCGGTGAGACCGTGCAGCTGACTGCCCAGATCACCCCTGCAGATGCCGGCGATAAAACCGGTGTGTGGGAATCCGACAATCAGGAGAAAGCAACCGTTGACCAGACTGGTCTGGTTCGCGGAGTAGCTGAAGGTTCGGCAAATATCTCCTTTACCAGCAATAGCGGCGGCAAGAAAGCGACCAAAGCAGTAACGGTTAATTCTGCCGAATAATCGCGACGTAACTAAGCAGAGGCTCAGGAAGAGCCTCTCTTTTAAAAGGACTTTAACCAATGACCAAATTACTCGATCTCGACTCCATTCTGCCTCCGAAGAAAAGCATCAAGTTCGGCGGTCAGGAATACCCCATCGTTGAAATGACTGTTGGCCTGTTCGTCTCCATCAAGCAGATGGAAGGCAAAGACCTTCAGAACATGTCGCCTGTTGAGCAGGTAACTGCTTACGCCGACCTGGTTCGCAAGGTCATCCCATCCGTGCCGGACGCTGTACTGGAAAAACTGACTGTTCCGCAGCTCCAGCAGATCTTCACCTTCGCTATGGAAGTGATTGATGAAGAGAACGAAAAAGCGGCTGGTGAAGGGGCAAAGTAATTTCCCGCGATGAATCCGGGGTAAAGACCGTATCGATAGATCTCGGATTCTATTTCAGCCGTGTAGTTGCTCACTACGCCGTGTCGCCATTAGAGCTGCTGGGCGTCCCTCTAACGATGTTCTGGATGCTCAGTCGCAACATCGACCGTCTGCGCGCGGAAGAGGATGTCCGCAACCTGCAAGTCGCTCGCGCTGCCCAGGCAGATGGCGAGGGCGTGAAGGCGTTCATGGAGGGTTTGCAACTCAGGATTGGAAGACCAGTCGTAACCGATAAAGTCTACGATCCACGCAAGGATAAGGCAGACCCTGACGCCAAAGAGCAACTGATGCAAATTTTTGGCAGAGGATGACAAGGGAATGTCACAAAACGTAGAGTTTATCCTGTCGCTGGAAGACAAGCAGTTTACAGCGTCAATCGACCGGGCGGGTAAGCTACTTACCAGATTCGGGGAGCAGGCCACAAAGCCCGCTCAGAAAATTAACAATCTGGAACGCTCGTTGGGTTCGGTCTCCCGCATCATCGGCGTTCTGGAGTCCAAGCTCGATGCCACGGCAGACAAACTACAGGATGTAGCTGCCGGCTTCGAGCTTGTGTCTGATGTTTCGCGCAAGACGCGAGGCAACATTACCAGCCTCAACTCAGGTCTCAAAACCCTGATTGAGCGCGTCGACACAACCACCTCATCCGTTAATAAACTCACCACATCGCTGCGCAAGGTTCAGTCTGAACTCAACGAGTTTTCCGATTGGGCAACGTTCGCTGGCAAGAGCGCCAGCCGCTTCGGTACGGAGGTAAAAGAAGCCTCTTCCTCCGTGAGTGGCATGAATACGCGCCTTAACACCACGACGAAGCGTCTCAGTAATTGGGGTGTCACAGCGAGCCAGGCTGCCGAGGGGCTGAAGAAAGTCCGCGATCAGATGGATGCCGTGATTGGCCGCCAGCAACTGATCAGCAAGCCGGTACGTGTGCGCACCAGCGGCTACGGTGAGGGCGGTGGCGGTCGACGTGGCGGCACAAATGGCCACGGCTGGCGCGGTGCTGAAAATGGCGTTTTCTCTGGTCTGCGCGGCAATATTTTCCTGCTGGGCGAGATTGGTGATGCAGCAAGAACGGTAACTGACATCCTGTTTGGCTGGCAGAAGCCAATCGTCGAAGCCGCCTCCGAAATGGAGCGTATGCGCGTCATGTTGCGCGGGCTGAACAAGGACAAGGCCAACCCTGGCAAAGCAGCCGCAGAGGATATGCAGTACATCGTGGATATGGCGCAAAACGCCCCGTTTGCGATGCAGGCGCTGACCGATTCCTTCGTTAAATTCCGCTCGGCAGGTCTCGATCCTACTGACGGATCGCTGAAAGCACTGGTGGACTCCGTTGCACGCTTCGGCGGCGATAGCGAGCTGCTTAAACGTGCTGCCGTGGCTGTCCAGCAGATGTCCGGTAAGGGCGTCGTGTCGATGGAAGAACTGCGTCAGCAATTAGGTGAAGCCGTTCCTAACGCGATGAAGGCGATGGCAGACGCTGCCGGTATCACTATGGGGGAACTGACCAAAGCAGTCTCCACCGGTACTGTGGAAGCGAAACAGGCGCTATCGCTGATGTTCGTTGGTCTGCGTGCGGAGAACGAAAACGCCGCCAAAGACATGATGCAAACCTACACTGGTGCGCTGGCGCAATTGCAAACCTCCTTTACGCTGTTTGCCGATCGTGTCGGTCAGGCGGGCTATCTGGATTCTCTCTCAAAGGGGATGAAAGAGCTGGCCTCCATCATGAATAGCGCAGAGGGCATTTCGTTCGCTAACTCGCTGGGTTCCGGACTCTCCACGGCGATCGACGGCTTACGCGAGCTGGCGCAGTGGCTGGCTAAAAACCAGGAACTGGTTATCAGCCTGGGCAAAGTCGTTGCTGCAATGGTGGCGTTCAAGCTGATGCGTGCCGGGATTGCAGGCGTGATTGGCACTGCCGGGCAAATGGTTAACACATTTACCAAGATGTCGACCGTTCTCCAGGCTCCGTTCAATCTGGGCGCGACAGCTGTCACCCGCTTTAATCGTGCGGCTCGTATGGGGCTGGCTCCAATCCCATCGCTGATCTTCGCTATCCGTGGCGCGATTACGGGGCTTCAGGGCGCGTTTGCTGGGCTAACTGCGTTCATTGCAGCAAACCCCATTGGTGCAGCGTTCACCGTAGCTACCGTGGCTGTAGCCGGTCTTATCACGTATATGACCATGCTCCGCAGCGAAACGTCCAAAGTCGTGGATGAGATCCGCAAAATCCCGGAGGCGATGACGGCGGCCAAGCGTGCGCAGATGGCAGCGCGTGCAGCCGAGCTTGAAAAGCAGATCCAGCGAGACCAGCAGGCGCTTAAAACCGGCGAAAGCGTGAACTACTACTCCACAGCGGCTGGCCCTGTCGCCGTGAAGGAGTCCAAAGAGGTTGTTGAGGCTCGCCTGAAGAAAAATCAGGAAGAGTACGAAAGAACCACAGGCACGATGGCGCTGGGTGATGGCGCGGTGGCCAAACGGCTGGCAAAAGAGGCTGCTGAATCCCAGATTGAGAAAATCCGGGCAGATAACCAGGTCTTCTCTGCGACGTTTGTGAAAGCCCGTCAGGAGGCTCTGGATAAGATCCAGAAAATCAACGACGACAAATCGCTTTCGGACGACGAGAAGAACAAGCTGCTCGCACCGCTTCGCGAGAAGGTGAACAAGTCCTATCTGGAACCGGCGCAGAAGCTGGTCGACGACCTGTCTTCTCGCAAAAACGCAACCGAGAAGCAAATTGCCCACTTCAGCGACATGCTGGAGAAAGCGAAGAAAGAGGGGAACACCGAGCAGGTTCAGAAGCTACAAGGCAGCATCCGTGGGTATCAGGAGCATCTTGAAGCTGTTGCTCAGGAGCTGACTCAGGCGGAGTTCGAGCGTGATAGCGCGGCGAAAACCGGTAAGGGCGTAATGTCCAACCAGGGAACCGTTCTGGGGCTGGGAACGACCGATAAAGCGGCTCAGAAAGCACTGGCGCAGTATATGCGGAACCAGATGGACTCCGCGACCTACCAGCGCACACTGCCAGACGGTACGGCGATGCTGGACTTCGAAGGCAAGCCGATCATCGGGCCGAAACAGCTCAAAACCCAGTTGAACCTGCAGAAAGCCTCCAGCGCCAGCTCTCTGGAGAAAATGAGCGACGAGGAACGTGCAGCCGCGATCGCCGCACTGACCAAAGCGCGTGAGCAGGACGCCGCAGCAGCGGAAAAAGCCGGGCAGCGTACTGCCAATGCTTCTCAGCGTGCCGCGAGGAAGGAAGAAAATGCGCAGCGTAAGCTGGCGGCCGGCTACCAGAAAGCCCTGGATAAAGCCGATCAGCTTATGGGGCAGATGGGTGAAAGCTCAAAAGCGACCGTGTCGTTTGATCAGTCTCTCCGCGATACCACCAAATCGCTGACCGAACTGGCCAACGCCGTACCGAATGAGTTCATCACTCAGGAGATGATCGACAAAGCCAAGTCACGCCTGGCTGACCTGGCGAACGCGAGCGACGACTATCGCGAGATGTTCAACCGCCGCAACGTCGAGCAGATGATCTCCACCTGGGCGCCGGAATCCGATTCTATCATCAGCGCGGGTTACAAGCCGTCTCGTGAAGAGAAGGTGGTCGATTTCAACGACACCTACAACCGTAACCTGAAAGCGTTGATGGATCTGCGTGACCAGGCTTCTGATCCGAAAATCGTGGCGCTTTACACCAAGCAGATTAACCAGCTGGTGGCGGCAGGCAACACCGCTCTCATCAAAGAGACGGGTACGGCGACACAGAAGCTGGCGCTTGAGTACGAGAATCTGGCCGATCAGCTGGAAAATAGCTGGAGCAACCTGTTCAGCAACATGACGGATACGCTGACCGACTTCGTCATGAAGGGGAAAATGGACTTCTCCAGCCTGGCAGAATCCATCCTCCGTGACATCACCAACATGGTTGTGAAGACGCAGATCACCATGCCTCTCATGAACATGCTGGGGATGGGAACGACGGCAGCGGGCAGCTCTCAGAGCGGCAATCTGCTTTCTGGTGTCGCGTCAGCGGTTGCCAACCAGGGCGTCCGGATGAATGCGGTCAACGGCGATAAGAGCGTGGGTGAGGCGACGAAAGAGACCTCCAGCTCGGTCTCCGGTCTGGGGCAGACCACTCAGCAGACGACCAGCGCGATTGGATCTGCAACCAACGCGATCGGCAGCTGGGTAAATGGACTGTTCACCAGTACTGAAGCCAAAGACGCGGAAACCAAAGCGGTGAAGACATCCATCTTCTCCATGCAGAACCTTAGCTCTGTCACTGGGGCGCTTTCTGCCGCGTTTGCCATGCTGGGCGCAAACATGTCCGGCTCTGGCAATAAGTGGTTGAGCTTCGGCGCTACCATTGCCTCCGGGCTGGTGTCGGCCTGGGCTGGTGGTGGCTTCGACAACATCGGATCTGGTTCCTCCGGCTCTAACTCCGGATTCAACAATCTCACCGGATCGGCATCTGATGGTACTGGCGGCATCCCGGCAATTCCGAAGTTCGCCAAAGGCGGCATTTTCGGGAAAGACGGCGTGGTTCCGCTGCGTGCGTATCAGAAAGGTGGCATCGCTGATTCTCCACAGCTGGCGCTGTTTGGTGAAGGGGATATGAACGAAGCCTACGTTCCGCTTCCGGATGGGCGTTCCATCCCGGTCACGCTCAACGCAGAGGGTGTTAAAGGCGGCGGTGGCGGCGTTTTCTCACCTGTCAGCATTGAGATCAACGTCAACAGCGACGGCAGTGTCTCGGAGAACAGCAATTCCGAAGGCGCATGGAGTCAGGCAGCGCAGCGCATGAAGGCGATCGCGCTTGAAACCATCGCTCAGGAGAAGCGGCCAGGCGGTTCGCTCAACCCTAACTCTCAACGTAACTAACCACGGCTGCCCCGGAAGGGGCAGTCTCACAAGGATGTGAGATGGAAAGACTGACTTTTAACTGGTATCCCGACTACGAGTCGGAAAAGACCGTGAAGCCTAACGTGACGGTGCTGAATTTCGGTGACGATTACGAACAGCGCCAGGCCAAAGGTCTCAATCGCATTAAAGAAGAGTGGAGCCTAACATTTACGCGCTCTTACGACGTTATTAATGCCGTCGATGACTTTCTGACGGCACGCGCGGCCGTTGAGTCGTTCTACTGGACGAACCCTCGTGGCAAAAAGATGGTTGTGGTGTGCGACAGCCATACTGTGAAGCGTTACCAGGGCTATCTCGTTCTCACTGCGACCTTCCGACAAATTTATGAAGGATAATTTAACCCACTAGATAAGTAAGCACTTATTTACTATTATCTATAGGCGCTGACAGGATGTTGGCGCCTCTTTATTTCAAGGAAGAAACGATGGGTATTAAAGCTGATATTCAGAGCTTGTCGCCCTCCGCGCTCATTGAGCTGTTCGAACTTGATATGTCGAACACCACCTCTGGGGGCAAGCTGTTTTTCCACGCCGGTACAAACGAACTGATGGAGCCAGTCGTTTGGCAAGGCGTGTCCTACGAACCGTGGCCAATCAAGGCGTCAGGCTTTGATAAGACTGGTCAGGGTACTTTGCCGCGTCCAAAAATCCAGGTCTCCAACTTTGCCGGAACTGTCTCCGCTGAAGTTCAGGCAAACGACGATCTGGTGGGCTGCCGCATCATCCGCAAGATGACGCTGGCGCGTTTTCTCGACGCGGCCAACTTCAAAGACGGGAATCCAACCGCAGATCCAAACCAGCACTTCCCGGATGAGATGTGGTTCATCGAACAGAAGACTCTCGAAACCCATGAGGTTGTCGAGTTTGAGCTGTCGAGTGTGTTCGATCTGATGGGTGTGCAGCTGCCGTACCGCCAGATCATCAAAAACACCTGCCCGTGGAAATACCGCGGTCCAGAGTGCGGCTACACCGGCCCCTATTTCGACAAAAACAACCAGCAAACCACCATGTCAGGCGCGGATTACTGCACGAAACGCTACGACTCATGCAACGCACGCCGTAACTACTTTGCCAATGGCGTAATCCACTTTGGCGGGTTCATTGGAGCAACGCGTTATGGGTAATAGAGCTTTCCCGGAGCTTGGTTCGGACGTTATGCAGGAAATCTATCTGACAGCCATCAAACGCTACCCGAACGAAGCGTGTGGCTTTCTGGTGCGTACCACTGGCGAGAAATATCGCTTCATGGAAGCCCGGAACGTGTCTGAAAACCCGGAAAACACGTTTGTTATGCACGCTGACGACATTATCGCAGCGGAAGATGCGGGAGACGTGGTTGCCATCTGGCACTCCCACACTGACGAATCAGCTGAAGCGTCAGACGCCGACCGCGCCGGATGCGAGGCAACGGAAGTTCCGTGGCTGATTCTGGCTGTTAGGAAGAATGTCGAGGGCGATGCGCCATTTCACTTCAGTGAGATGAATGTGATCACCCCAGACGGCTTTGAGATGCCTTATCTGGGGCGGCCCTATGTGTTTGGTGTCTTCGACTGCTGGATGCTGTGCCGCGACTACCTGAAGCGTGAGTTCAACGTCGAGTTGAATCCAAACCCGCACCTGCATATTCCATCGTGGTACACGGGTGATACCGACATTCTCGATCAGAACTACCGCAATGAAGGGCTTGTTCGTCTGGCGCCGGGGACGGAACCCCAGCGTGGTGACGTCTTCTTCATTCAGTACGGAAAGATGCCTGACCACTGCGCGGTGTACATCGGAGACGGAATGATCCTGCACCACCAGATCGACCGTCTGAGCTGTCGCGCTTATTACGGTGGCATGTACCAGAAACACACGACGCACCACCTGCGTCACAGAGACTTACTCAAGGGAGATGAAGCGTGACTGAGTTAGTTCATGTGCAACTTGGTGGCCCGATGGCCAGACATTTCGGCCGCCACTGGCATTTAAAAGTGCGCAACACCAAACAGGCGTTGGATTTGGTCGAAGCCAACCGTCCGGGCTTAAAAGCCTGGATGAAACGCAACATGAAGACCTACGACAGTTACCACATCCAGATCACCAATAAGCAGGGGCATAAGTGGTCGGTTGATGAGAGCGAGTTTCAAATGATGGGGCAGTCCGACAACATCGCGAAGATCCGCATCACGCCAGTTCCTCGCGGTAGTGGCGGTAAGGCTTTTGGTTGGTTCCAGACAGTCGTAGGGGCACTCGTCATGGTTGCCTCATTCTGGTTCCCAGCGCTGGCCCCGCTCGGCTTGTCGCTAATGATGGGCGGTATTTCGCAGCTAATTTCGCCCCAGGCGACCAATGACAGCGTAAGGCAGGCAGATAACTCGAACTCGTTTTATTTCGACGGGCCACAAAACACCACTAACCAGGGCAACCCGGTTCAGCTCATTTATGGCGAGGAAATTCTGGTCGGCTCACAGGTTGTGAGTTCTTCGATCACCATCGACCAGCTTTAGTAAGAAGGGAAATTTTTGAACATGGAACAGTTCAAGAAGAAGAGACTGCCTCTCCTGATTGCAGGTGCTGGCGGTAAGAAAAGCAGTGGCTCCAGCCGCACGCCGGTTGAAGCCGACGATACCGTAAACTCGCGTGCTATGGCGTCCATCCTCGACCTGCTCGGGGAGGGTGTCATTGGCGGGCTGGTGGATGGCGCAAAGTCGATCTTCGTTGATGACCTGCCAATCCTGAACGAAGACGGATCTCCAAACTTTAGCGGTATCACCTGGGACTTCCGCGATGGCTCACAAGACCAGACGCCGATGTCCGGGTTCGATTTCGTTGAAACGCCGAAGTCAGTCAACATCCAGCTGAAAAGAATGCACGACGTTACGATTGCCATCGATAACGATGAGGCAGACCGTGTCCGCGTCATTCTGAAGTTCCCGTCTCTGCGTAGCATTGACAAAAAGACCGGTGATACCAACGGTACGACCGTGAAGTACAAATTCCAGATTGCCAATGGCGATAATGCCTTCAAGGACGCCATTGCAGAAGGGGAGAGCACTTCCGAAATTACGCTGACGGCAAAAAAGACGGGCGTCTACTACCGCAGCTATGAACTAAAACTGCCCAAGCCAGGCCGTGCCTACAAGGTTCGCGTGCTTCGTCTGACCGATGACAGCAACACTCAGTACATCTTTAACGATACGTGGGTGGACTCTGTCGGTGAGATCGTCGATACGCCGATGAACTACCCGAACTCCGCGCTGGTCGGCCTCAAGGTCAACTCAGAGCAGTTCGGCAGCTCGATGCCGTCTCGTTCGTATCTGGTGCGTGGTCTGAAGATCCGCGTCCCGTCCAACTACGACGAACACACAAACACCTATATCGGCGTATGGGATGGCACATTCAAGCTGTTGTCATCTTCCAACCCTGCCTGGATTCTCTTCGACCTGCTTACCAACGCTCGTTATGGCCTGGGGCAGTACGTTTCTGAGTCCATGATTGACCTCGGGCAGATTTACCAGATTGGCCGCTACTGCGATGAAGAAATTGACAATGGCTTCGGGGGTAAAGAGAAGCGCTTCGCTATCAACACCCAGATCACCAGCCGTCAGGATGCGTACCGACTGATTCAGGATATCGCTGGCGCCTTCCGCGGTATGGTCTTCTGGGCTGGCGGCATGGTTAACGTCATGCAGGATAGCCCGTCAGATCCGGTCATGATGTTCACCAACGCGAACGTCAAAGACGGCATGTTCAGCTACAAGGGATCTGCGCGTAAAGACCGTCCGTCAGTTGCTCTTGTGACCTACAACAACAAGGAAGACGGCTACAAGCAGAACATCGAGTACGTCGAAGACCAGGAGGCGATGCGTCGTTATGGCGAGCGCAAAACCGAAGTGGTTGCGTTCGGCTGTACCAGCCGTGGCCAGGCGCATCGTGTCGGTCTGTGGCTGCTGTATACCGCACGCATGGAGTCCGACGTTATCAGCTTTACGGCAGGGCTGGATGCTTCCTTCCTGATGCCGGGCGAAACGGTGCTGATTCAGAACAAATACCGTGCTGGTAAACGCAACTCTGGCCGCATTGTGGCGTTCACAAAGAACAGCATCACTCTCGACGCACCGGTTACGCTGAATAAGGCTGGTAGCTACATCCGGATCTTGAATCAGGAAGGCGAAATCGTTGAGCGCGATATTCTTGAGACCGGGGAAGACATTACCAAAGTAACCTTCTCCAAAGCGCTCAATTCCGGTGATATGCCGGTTATGAATGGCGTCTGGACGATTACCGAGCCAGATCTGGAGCCAATGCGCGTGCGTGTTATCAACGTTGCCCAGGGCGAGGCTCAGGGGACGTTTGACGTTACCGTTGTCCAAAATAACGCATCGAAGTACGAAGCCATCGACAACGGCGCGACGCTGATCCCCGAGAACAACACCGTTCTCGACCCGACTTATTCGAAGCCGACCAACCTGCAGGTGACGGAAGGGACGTATATCTCCAGTCCGGGCAACCTCTCAATCAAGCTCGTTGCCACCTGGGAAGGTAAGTCTCCGGAATATTGGATCAGCTGGCGTCGTTCCGATGAGAACAACGTCTCTAACTGGCAGTCCGCACGCGTTACCGAAGAGCAGTTCGAGATACTCAATATTGCCGAGAATGGCCAATACGACATTCAGCTCTATGCGGTTTCGTTCAGCGGCAAGAAGACGGACATCATCAGTACCGTTTACCAGGTGAAAGGTACGATGACGCCGCCAGGCTCTCCTACCTCTCTGACGGCCGTTGGTGACTACCGCAACGTGATTCTGAATTGGGTCAACCCGGACTCAATCGACCTCGATCACATCAACGTGTACGCCTCCCAGACCAACGATCTGGAAACGGCAAAGTTGATTGCAGAGGCTGCCAGCACCACGTTCACCCATGCCGGTCTTGGGGATAGCGAGACCTGGTACTATTGGGTTCGCGCGGTGAACAAGCGTGGCATGTTAAGCCCGCCGAACTCCAATCTGGGTACGGAAGCGATGACGCGAGACGTCCTCTCATTCCTTACCGGGAAGATCACCTCTTCCGAGCTGGGACAGGAGCTGCTGGAGGAAATCGACTCTAAAGCCTCTCAGGATGCGGTCGACGCCATCAACAAACAGATGGAAGAAAGCCTGAAAGAGCTTGATCAGTCCGTTGCCGATCTGGACAGCAAACTGGAAGACACCAGCGGTCGGCTTGAACAGGCCCAGAACGACCTCAAAAATGAAGTCTCTGGCACGCTGGACAAGGTCAACGACGCGCTGCAACAGGTTGAGGACTCTAATGCGGCTCTGGTTGAGTTGCAGGAGACCGTTTCCGAGCAGGGCAAAGCCGTTGCAGGTGCTGTGGAAGCGGCACACGCTGCGCTCGACAATGCCTCCGCGCTGATTGCTGAAGAGCGTGAAGCCCGTGTCGAAGGCGATAAGGCAAATGCCAAACAGATTGAGGCAATGAAATCCTCCGTCGATGACAGCGTTGCCGCCGTCGAAGAGATGAAAAAGACCGTTGCCGAAGTCGAACGCGCCAGCGCGGAAGTATCGACCAATATCGAGGCTCTGGCCAAAACCAATATTGACCTCGCTCTGCGTCAGGATGAAGACCAGCACAAGCAAATGGTCAATAACGCGAAGATCGCCACCACTCAGAAGACGTTTGCCGACGATATGTCTGCAATGGCCTCAAAAGTGGAAGAGATCCGCGCAGAAATTGGTGAGGATATCCGGGCATCGATTCTGGAAGAGACAACGGCTCGCGTAGAGGCAGATAAGGCTATTGCGACGCATATCTCCAAGCTGGAAGCCCAGCTCAACGACGATATTTCAGCGGCCATCGTTGCTGAACAAGAGGCGCGTGCGACTGCGGATGAAGCGCTTTCTCGTCAGATCACCACGTTGCAGGCGAAAGTTGAAGGGGATATCAGCGCGGCACTCACTGAAGAACAGATTGCCCGAGCCACAGCGGATGAGGCGCTATCGAAGCAAATCACCCAACTGAAGGCCCAGACTGGTGAGGATATCAAAGCCGCCGTTGCGGAAGAGACCCAGGCTAGAACCGATGCAGATGGTGCTCTGGCTTCGCAGATCAGCTCGCTGAAGGCTCAGACGGCAGAGGACATCAAGGCCGCTGTCGACACGGAGACGAAAGCGCGTACAGATGCCGACTCTGCTCTGGCCGGGCAGATCACCAATCTTCAGGCTCAGACCGGCAAAGATATCAACGCTGCTATCACATCCGAAGCCACCGCGCGTGCAAATGCTGACGGTGCTCTCGGTAAGAGAATTGATACAGTTAAGGCTGAAGTTGATGGTAACTCGGCTCTCATCCAGGAGCAGGCGAAGGCAATTGCTGATACCGATAAGAAGGTTTCTGCTGCCTGGACGCTGAAGATGGAAACGTCTACCAGTGGCGGCCAGAAGTACGTTGCAGGTATCGCGCTGGGTATCGACAGCACCGGTCTATCGCAGTTTTTGGTTCAGGCAGACCGTTTTGGTCTGGTCAACTCCGTAAACGGGAAGATCACCACGCCTTTTGTCATCGAAAACAGCGTGGCGTATATGAACGGCGCTTATATCAAAGACGGCACAATCACTAACGCCAAAATTGGTAACGTCATTCAGTCGAACGATTACGCCGCTGGCAGTAAAGGCTGGATTATCCCCAAAAATGGTAGTCCTGAGTTTAATAACGGTACGTTCCGGGGAAGCATCACTGCGAACTCCGGCTCGCTGAATAACGTTACCATCGCACAGAACTGCCAGATTCTGGGGAAACTGCACGCCAACCAGATTGATGGCGATATCGTTAAAGCCTACATGGTTAATGGCAGCAGTATCTATCTTGCGCCTCAGACGTTCGCTCGTGTGATCTACGTTTCCGGTGGGTACTACTATTACGCTCCATCGGAGAATACCAACACCTATTCATGGTCAAGGATTACTGAATATACGGTAAATGGTGTCAAGCAGCAGATGTATGGCAAACGAGACAACTCAGAAAACCAGTCCGGCATGTTCGGCTATTACAACTTGCCTGCTGGCCAGTCTGCAACTGTCGATGTTTATACCTGGCACGAGCAGCGTAAATACAATCACCGTGTTAACGAGCCTTATCTCGTTCTGGTGTTTAAGGCTTAAAAATGGAGAAGGATATTATGGAAGAAACCCCCGTCATCTCTGCTGTAAGGAATGCAGTGCGCAATCTTAGTGGCGGGATCTCCTGTGAGATTCAGTTTGATGGGCTTGTTATGGAGGATGGTGTAACGCCTCTGTTTTTGCCATACACATTGGCAGAGACTGACACGTCACCTTTGGCAAAGAAGATACTTGAGGCGCTGGGGTCTGAAGCCAGTGGCGGTATCGCACCGTACCCTGATCAGGACGAGTACATTGAACGGTTGAAAGTCGAGAAGCTGGCAGAAATTAACGACTGGCGTATTCGTCAGGAAAGTTTCACCGTCTATTTCGAATGGAACGGCCACCGCTGGGACGCGAATGACATTTCCAAAGAGCGGCTGGATATCTCGCTAAAAGCTGCGGCAGGCGGTCTTCCGGACAATTTCTTCTGGACAGATGCGGACAATAACGATGTTCCGGTAACGCTGGAGCAACTGAAGGAGCTAGAGATGCGAATGACGCAGACGCTATTCGACCGCAAGTTCAGCATTCACGAACACCAGAGGGTGATGAAAAAAGACATTCTGGAGATGAGCGACCCTGAGCTAATCAAAAATTATCAGGTCGGATGGGAGGATGGTTCTGCTCGACGGTAGACATCCATCTTTACATCGGTAAAAATAAGTATGTACTTACTTATGGCGGGCATGGATGCCCGTCTTTTCAAGGAGAGAATATGTGGTACAGGGAAGGTACTATCACATTTACACAGGGAAGTGACGCACTTTCTGGCACTGGCACGTACTGGAATGTGACCGCCAACGGCGTTCTGCCGGGCATGATCGTCATCGGCCCTGACAACAAATTGTACGAAATTAAGCGCGTAATCAGCGACACAAGCCTGATTCTCGCGGAGCCGTACACGGGCGAGACCCAGACGGACGTTCCGTGCCGCATCATCACAACCTATGAAGGCGACTTAACGCAGTTCAGCGCACGCTTTACCGCGCTCATGACCCGAATGTCAGCCGACTCGAAGACGATGCGCAGCTGGTTGACGGCAGTTGATGAGGTAACGCTTGAGCGTGAAGACGGTACGGAAGTGACCGTGAAGTCGCTGACGCAGATCGTCAATGAGCATAACGCAAACCAGAAATGGTATACGGATAACGCCGACGTTATCAATGCCGCTGGCGACAAGGCCAGGGAAGCTGCTGCCAGTGCCGCGGCCGCTGCGGAAAGCGCCAATACAGCGTCTACCAAAGCCACCGAAGCAAGCCAGAGTGCTGCCGCAGCTGCTGCATCAGAAAACGCTGCCGGTGCAAGCGCTTCCGCCGCAAAAACGTCTGAAACCAATGCTGAGAGCTTCAAGGTAGATGCTGCTGCGTCTGCCGCGACAGCGTCTACCAAAGCGACTGAAGCGGGAGAATCAGCCACGAGTGCCGCGGCATCCAAAGATGCGGCGAAAGCATCTGAAACTCAGGCTGCGACCAGCGCGTCCGAAGCCTCTGCTTCGGCGTCTGCCTCGTCTGACTCTGCTGCTGCTGCCAAAACCTCTGAAACCAATGCCTCTGCCTCAGAGCAGGCCGCCGCTGGCAGTGCAGCTGATGCGCTGGCCTCAAAAAATGCGGCTAAGGAATCAGAAACCCATGCTGCTTCGAGCGCCGGTGAGTCGGCGGCAAGTGCTGCGGCTGCCAAAACGTCAGAAACCAACGCCGACGCATCACAGAAGGCTGCTGCTGCCAGCGAGTCAGCTGCCGCATCCAGCGCGAACGCCGCTTCCGAAAGCGCCACCGCTGCAGGTGAGTCTGCTGACGCCGCTTTAGCGAGTCAAAACGCGGCTGCGTCCAGCGAAGAGAAGGCAAAAACTTCGGAGACCAATGCAAAGGCGTCCGAGACAGCTGCATCGGAGAGCGCAACGGCTGCCGAAGCATCAAAAGCGGCTGCCCAGAACTCAGAAGCCCACGCAGGGGAAAGTGCCGCTGCCGCAGCTGGCAGTGCTGATGCTGCGAGCAAATCAGCTACTGCGGCTGCCGATTCGGCCACAACTGCAACAGAGAAGGCCAACGTTGCCAGTGAACAGGCGACAGCTTCTGAGGCATCTGCCGCAGCCGCCAAAACCTCTGAAACCAACGCGAAGTCTGCTGAGACCGCCGCTGAAGGATCTGCAACAGCTGCTGCCAAATCCGCAGGTGAGGCTGCTGCTTCCGCAACGACTGCGACCGAAGCGATGGCAGTGGCTGAAGCTAAAGCCAAAGAAGCCTCTGATTCTGCTGCTCTGGCATCCACGAAAGCAACTGAGGCGACCGATGCGGCTGCCGGGGCGAAAACTTCTGAACTGAATGCCAAAGAATCAGAAACGAAGGCTTATGAGTACGCCCAGAACGCCCAGGCCAGTGTTGCCAGTGTGAAATGGAAAGGGACTTCGGCTGAAATGGACATGGCTACCGACGCGCCGAAGTGGGTGAAAGTGTCCACGGCACGTATGCCACAGTCGACCAGCACCGTATACATCGAAGTGATCGGCGGGGCAGGGTACGAAGCCGGGCAGCCAGCGCTTGCTGCAATGGCCGATATCGTGCTGCGAACTGCTGCAGGCGATCCGAAATCGGTGAATGCGGTCGCTTATCGCACTATGGATTCGGCTGTGCTGTCTGTAGCTACCGTGAACACGGCTGATGATAACTACGACATTTACATCAAAGCTGGCGCTGGCTCTCAGAAGCTGGTCGTCAACCTGCAATCTGCCGGTGCTGTGGTCGAAACTCTGGAAGTACTGGAGGTTGTGGATACGCTGCCTGAAGACGCTGTAGAGGGGACTGTCTACCATCGCGTCATTTCTGATCAGGATGGCTCCATTACCGGTTCGCTGGTGGGTAACGCAAGTACCGCTACCGTGCTTCAAACCGCTCGTTATATCGGTGGGGTGAGATTTGACGGTTCGACTGATATCAACCTGCCAGGTGTGAATATTCAGGGTGATCAGAACACCACTGGTAATGCCGCTACTGCAACCAAACTGCAAACACCGCGGACAATCAACAGCGTAATGTTCGATGGCTCTGCCAACATTACTATCCCGACGTTGGTTTCCCGCGGGCGAGTTAATGCGCTGGCTTCGAACACTCAAGGGGCCATGCCTGGCATTCAGATGTATGAAGCCTATAACAATAGCTATCCAACGGCTTACGGCAACGTTATTCACTTGAAAGGTGCTTATGCGTCTGGTGAGGGTGAACTTTTAGTTGGTTGGAGTGGAACAAGCGGTGCTCATGCCCCGGTATATGTGCGATCTCGACGTGATGCCGGTGACGCAAACTGGTCTGGTTGGGCACAGGTTTACACCACAGCACACAAACCCACAGCGAAAGACGTTGGGGCCGCGCAAGCATTTAGCGCGTCGTACAGCACAGGGGCTGGTAATTGGACTACCGCTGAATTTATCGCATGGCTGAAGGCGCGTGGTGCTTTCGAAGTGCCGTACTGGATGATGAAGGGTTCCTGGTCATATGCCGACAATAAAATTATCACTGATACAGGTGTCGGCAATATCTGCCTTGCTGGTGCGGTTATCGAGGTTTTAGGTACCGAAGGCGCAATGACCATCCGAGTTACTACGCCTACAACGACTACCGGTGGTGGGATTGCCTGTGCTCAGTTCACCTATATTAATCACGGTAGCGCGTATGCCCCTGCCTGGCGCAGAGATTACAACACTGCTCTCAAACCCACTGCGGCTGATGTCGGTGCGTTACCGATTTCTGGCGGAACAATGACTGGTGTGCTGACGCTGCAAAATGTGAGTCAGCCCCTCAAGACGCAAGGTGGAGGCATTCTGGCAAATGATGGAAATTTATACATTAATAAGTCGGGATTTGCAGGCTGGATTGATGCGCTATTTATGAAAAACAGCGGCGGTACGATGTCCGGACAGCTTAAGATCCGCTCTACGGATGGGTTACGCATTTACGATGCGGCATACGGGATGATTTTTCGCCGTTCCGAAAATAATTTTTACCTTATCCCGACAGCAAAAGACCAGGGAGAAAATGGTGATATAGGTTCGCTTCGTCCATTTTATGTAGATCTCACTAATGGCAGAGTAACAATGGGCAATGGTGCTGTTGTTAACGGTGGTCTTGGGCTGGGTGTGGTCAATGGTCTTGGCGGTAATTCCATTGTTCTGGGTGACAATGACACCGGCTTTAAACAGAACGGAGATGGCATTCTGGATGTTTACGCCAATAGCGCCCATGTTTTTAGGTTCGTTAATAGCACGCTGCAAAGCCTTAAGCCGTTGAGTGTAACGGGTGACATCACGTCAAGTGCGTGGGTTTACGCCAACCGTTTTTCCATCAACAGCGGCTCTGGCGCGTGGATAGATATGCGTAACCAGAACGTCATCTTCGGGAGGAACGCTGTAAGTACAAGCTCTGCACAAGCGTTGTTGAGACAAGACCACGCGGATCGCAAATTCTTCTTGGGTGGCTTGGGAAACAGTCAGTTTGGTTTTTACATGATCAACAACTCACGTACCGCAAACGGCACGGATGCGAACGCATACCTCCAGAATGATGGTACTTGGGTTTGTGGCGGTAATGGCAGCTTTAATGACGTTTATATCCGCTCTGACCGTCGTAGCAAACGCAATATTCGCAAGATTGAACGAGCGCTCGACAAGCTGGATCGGATCGAAGGTGTTCTGTACGAGATTCAGGTCTGTGACCGGTATGAGCAGTCTGGCGGCCTCATCGCTCAGGACGTCCAGAATGTTCAGCCTGAACTGGTAACGGTTGACCATAACGATCAGTCAGGAGAGCCTCGTCTGCGTCTTAACTACAACGGCGTTATCGGCATGTTGGTCGAGGCTGTCAAAGAGCTGCGCGAGGAAGTGCGCGAACTGAAGGCAAAAATGTAATCAAGGTGAATGGTGAGGGGCCACCCTCACCAATTCAGGATATTCACATCAAAAAGGAGATTAGATGTGCCAATTGTCGGTGTTCCCGGTTGGATTGGGTCTTCGGCTGTCAGTGTGACAGGCCAGAGATGGATGAGTGCAGCTCGAACGGCGGTGCAATTGTCTGCTGCTGGGAATATGTCTCAGTTAGCAGGTCGTTCTAAGGAAATTCATTACAGCATCGGTGCGAATCATAACTACAACAAAGACACACTGATCAACTATTTAAAATCCCAGGGGGCGACGCCAGTCGTTGTTACCATTACAGGGGATCTGGTGTCGTCCAGCAGCGGCGTGCCATGTTTAGATTTCCCGAGTTCGCTTACCAACTCTTATATCAGCCTGGTAATCAACGCAGGTGTAACTGTCTATGGTCGTGGGGGTAATGGTGGCGTTAAAGGTGGCGGTGCTGCCGGTGGCACTGCTATTAACAACGGGATTGGGACTCGTTTAAGAATAACCAATAACGGCGCTATTGCCGGTGGCGGTGGTGGTGGCGGCGGTAACTCAGCCGATGGTGGTATGGGTGGTGGCGGTCGCCCGTTTGGTGTTGCAAACACTACAAGGCCGCCAGCTTCAACTTCGCGTGCGGCAACTTCTGGCACTCTAACCGCTCCCGGGATTGGTGCTCAATATTTGATCGGCTCTACCGCTGTTCAATACACATGCGGCAGTGGAGGTAATGTGGGGGCTGCTGGTGCGGCTGCTACTGGACGATTGGGGACAATGTACGGAGGGGGCGCGGCGGGTAAGGCTGTCACGGGGAACGCGCCTACATGGACTAAAGTCGGTGCAATTTATGGTGCTCGTGTGTAAGTACTTACCTACCATGTAAGGGTGATTTGTGGTATAAAACAGCCATCCCGATTTGACGATTCATGGAGGAAATAATGTCGAACGAGATGGCAGGCGTAACGCCAGAGCAGGTAGAGCGCATTGCCGCTATCGTTGCGCGTGAAGTTGTCGGCAAATTAGGTAAGGAGTTACGTGAGGAAATTGGCCAGGAGGTCAACGACCAGCTCAAAACCTACTTTGGCGATATGACGCCTTCGCAACACAGCATTCAGCACTCCAACCTGGACAAACTACTTAATCGGCTAGACGCCATCTCCAGCGGGTTCTTTGGCGGCATTATCTCAAAGATAACGTCGTTCCTGATTACCGCGCTGCTGCAGGGTCTGGCCGCTTATGGCGTGAAGAATGGACTGCAATAACAGGAGATCAAGGATGAAAACTCCGAGAGGCATTCGTAATAACAACCCTGGCAACCTCGACAAAGGTTCGCCGTGGCAGGGGTTAATTGACAACCCTGCCGAACCGCGTTTCTGCACGTTCAAAGATCCCGTATGGGGGATTCGGGCGCTGGCAGTAACGCTCATTACCTACCACGACAAGCGCCGCGCGAAGGATGGCTCCAGCATCGATACGATCCGCGAAGTCATCGAACGCTGGGCGCCTCCGCATGAAAACAACACCGTAGCTTACGTGAACGAGGTATCTAAAGCCGTTGGCGTGACCCCGGACATGATTATCGATCTGCACGACTACGACACTCTGCGTCCGCTGGTGGAGGCGATTATCCGTCATGAAAATGGCCGTGGCCCGCTCAAAACGCCGAACACCTGGTATGCGGCAGAAGTTATTGAGGAAGGTCTGCGTCGCGCTGGTGTCGTTAAGCCGGTGAAAACCGTGAAGGCTGTTCCTGTAACCAAAGAAACTGCCGGTGCGACCGTTACGGCGGGAATTGGTCTGGCACAGCTGGCCGACGTCATGCCACAGGTCTCTGCGGCAATGGACAAGGCGCAGGGACACATCACCAGTGGTGATACGGTTCGGATCATCTTCGGTATCGCGACCATTGTGGTGGCTGGCTTTATCGCCTGGTCACAGGTGCGAAAACACCAGAACGGGATGGTCTGATATGACCGGCAGCCTATTTTCAAAGCTGAAGTTTGCTCTGATGACTCTGGCTGCCGTTCTTTTCGTGCTTGTCGGTGCTTATACGATGGGAGGTCGTGCGGCCCGGCAAGCAATCGAAGAGAAGGCCAGACAGGAGGACAGGAAAAGGCTTCAAAGCACAGTGGACGTCAAAAATGAGACACTTAATGAAGTGCGGCGGAAAGATGCTTCTGCTGTTCATCGCGAGCTGCATGATAAGTGGCTGCGTGATTAAGACACAGACTTCCGGCGTGCTGTTCTGCGATGCAGCAAACCCTATTTATGTCAGTAACGACGACTTTATGACCGAAGAGACGGAACGCGAGATCCTCTTCCATAACACGATGGGAGAGCGATTGTGCAACTGGCAGGACAGACAAGCCTTGAATTAAAACAGCCCCTCAATCGAGGGGCTTCTTTATTTTCCACCAAACAACTTCTCAATGCCTTTTGTGGGATAGAACAGCGAATTGGCGTTATCACCCGTAAGAGGGGTAAAGCCTAACTGCTTATAAAACCGCATCGCATTCTCATTTTTGGCGTCAACAAACAAAGCGTAGATCCCAACGGCCAGGGAAGCCCGGTATACCACTTTCATCGCATGTGCCACCAGCGTTTCCCCATACCCTTGTCGCTGGATACTTTTGTCTATTGCCAGACGACCGAGCGTAACGCTTGGGGCGTCGGAATAGGGGACTTTACGCTGTTGAGTGTTGGAAGGAAGCGTGTTTCTTGCAAAGCAGCTCCCGGACAACGTGTAAAACCCCATCACTTTCGGTATCGGATCTCTCGTCAGAAGCAGATATCCGCGTAATATACGCCCGCTGTGTTGCTGGGCGAGGCGATTGTTAAGAAAATCATTGAGAGACGTTTCTCCGCAGTCGAAGCATGAGAAATCATATACAGCCTCTTCTGAAAACATCTCAATGGTCAGGTTGGCCACGTCTTACTCCATGCTTTGTAGACGCTCGGCAGCTCGTTTCAGCCTATCATTCGGTGCAGGCGGGTTACTGATGGCATCCATCACTATATTCCATGACTCTTCGCTAAGAATCAGGCGACGATGTTGCTCTATCACTTCCGCAGCACGTTCAGAGGCACTGGCAACCATAAACTGAGTAATTGTCTGGTTGGTCATTGCCGCAGCTTCTTCGATCATGCTCTTGTCGTCGTCGGTTAATCTGAGATCGATGCGCTGTTTTTTCAGTGCTGACATGCTTGTACTCCTAGCCCCACGCCTTGACTCGCGAGGCATCTCTATAGTCGATTTTTCAGTTTTCAGTTTTCAGTTTTCAGTTTTCAGTTTTTCGATTTTCAGTTTTTCGATTTTCAGTTTTTCGATTTTCAGTTTTTCGCATTTAGTTTTGTAGACGGATTACGCCACTCTTTGTACGGCATCTTTCCGTACAAGAACTATAAAGCCAATCGAACAAACTTTCAACTGATTGTTTGTCCTGTGAGCCAACACCCGTACTGCCTATCATTTCACCTTTACACCGTAGCCGTAGGCATTTAGGCTATATCGCATATAAGAAAACAAGTTGTTTCATACGACAATAATTCACGCAAAGGGAACTCACCAATGACCAGGATCATTGTGGTTGGCGGCACAAAAGGCGGCCCAGGCAAATCTACCGTTGCCCAGCAAATTGCGGTATGCCTCAAAGTTAAAAAGAAAAAGAAGACTCACGTCACCGACATTGATATTCAGCGCACCACAACGAGCTGGTGTGAAGACCGTCGCCAGAACGAAGATCTTGAGCTAATCCCGTTCGCATACGTTCAGGACGACATCGTCAAACACATCAAATCGCTGAAGGGACGCTACGATTACGTCGTCATTGATGCGGGTGGTTTTGACTCCGAAATTCAGCGACAAGCGATGCTGCTGGCAGACTTCATCATTATCCCGCTGCGCCCTAAGCGTCGTGATTTGAAATCCCTGCGTGATATCGACCCGATTATCGACAACGTTCGCAACGTGAACGAGACTGTGAAGATCCGCGCGGTAGTGAACCAGTGTCCGTCACTGCCTTCCCAGGCGTCACGTATTCTGGCGGCGAAAGAAATTGTCGAGACATTCGGCATCGAGGCTGCGCCGGTTAACCTGTACAACCGTAACGTTTATGACGATGCGGAAGAGGCGGGTCGTTCTATCTTTGAAATGACTGGCGCCGAACGCGATAAGAAGGCAGAAGCCGAGTTCGAAGAGTTTGTAGATTACATCATGAGTCTGGAGGAAGAATAATGTCCATGAGAATGGGAGACCTTGCAAAGCGCAAAGATCCGGAAGAACCGGTAAAAAGCAGCACCCCAATGCGCCAGCCAGTCAGACCGCAGGGGCGTCCGACTCGTGGGAAAGAGAAGATTAAGAGCCGCACAATGTCGCTGGAAGACGAGTACTTCGATCTGCTGGAGATGATGAAGTTCATCCCTCGTTTCGAGAAATTCACCCGTTCTGACGTGATTCGTGCAGCCATTTTCCATCTGGCAGAGAAGTCGCCGCAGGAAATCGAAGACATCGTGAAACTGAACGAGGCGATCACCGCTGCCGACGTCACGATGCGCACCGATGAAATCAAGCGTGAGCTGATGAAGAAAGGCTAGTTATGATGAAGCGAACACAAACCGCTTGTGTTCGCTTCATCTCAAATTTCGTTTTTTTCGAATGCTGATATCACACCGGCAAGAATACCGAAATCAGCGCTAGGCCAATCAGTAAGCAGACTCATATCATAATCCGTTTTATCTAAGTCCCAAGTTCCCCTCTTGAAACAACATTTTTGGATTTTAATATTGTTATCCAAAATGCCATTTCTTAAATTATCATTTTCGAGTGCTGTAAGTTCAAAATCCTCATTGTTGATTCCTATGAATATCTCTTTAATAATATTTGTGCCTGGCGCCTTGTATATATAAAACCTATCTTCTTCATCATCACCGATAGGTATCAATTTGTCACTTTCAATAACAATTCGAACTTCTTTCTCATATTTCCAATGTTGGCTTTTTCTAAATAAGACCTTTTTAACTATATCATTGTTTTTAAAGTTTTTATCGGAGATGATGACTCTGGATTTGTCTCGTTCATCGAGATAATCAATACCCCCTTCATTCGCAGTGATTAAACAAAGATTCTCATCGTGAAACCCTGCTAATTCGGTATCAATGCCAACAACATAACCTCTGTGGTGTTGAGCATAGTGAGACCACATTAGCACTTCTAAAGGTGATCTTGATAAGCATAGACTGGCTAGGTCTGAATTGATCTTTGAGCGAAACGTCAAATGCGCTAGCGAGTCTTCATCTTCAGAGGCAAACGATACACCGTAGGTTTCGAAAGGATCATTGAACTGACCAACTGGAGTAAATTTGAAGCTGGTTGCGTCATGATCAAAAAACAGTTTTAAAGTTTCTTCTGGGACGTATTTGTACAATATCATCATGTCGCCTTTTGTTGAGGTTTAGAAAGGATTATGCACTTTTTTGTGTTTCATTACAGCACTCAGAATCTGGTGGAGACTTCGAGTTCAGAACCTGCTTCTGTATATAAATACTAAGTTACTTATTATTATTTATACGGAAGCAGGTCTTTTTCTATGCCAACTTCTCAGACACATTCCCTTCCGTTTCCACTTCCAAAAGCTGTCTCCAGTCGCTATGATTCGCTCATTATGATAAGTAAGTATCTACCTATCAGGCGGAGCACATGAGCCAGATCTTCTTTAACACTATTAACAACGATCAGTACGACTTCATGACCGAGTGGGACACCACAGTCATGGACAAGTGGGTGGCCGAGAATATTGGGCTGTCACGCTGCAAGGATGAGGCGGAGTTGTTCGAGACAAAGTGGTTTGATTACCGCGACATGCACCCGCTTATGGCCACATGCCTCTTCACTGAGGCATACAAGCGCCAGTACTCATACATCATGCTGTCGCATGGCCGCGAACACTATGAGACGGCCCAATTCACTACCGGTTTGAAACGTGTGCCGTATCAGGAGCTGTCGACGGCCAACAAAACATCTCTCTGGAAAGCACGCCAGTTTGCCGACCAGTACTGCTGCTCTTATGACTACTTCATTTCTACCGTTCTTTCCGCAGCTGCACGCCGTCTGTGGGACAAATTACCTCGCCCCCAGCATCTCTGGCAGCCCGAGCTGATTGAGATATTCGAAGAGAAGTTAGCCAAACGCGCTGTAACCCGTCTGGATGACTCTCTGGTGAGTTTTAAGCATCTGGGAGACATGCAGCACGACCCGATTCAAGAACGCTATTTTGAGTGGGTTCTGGAGCGTCTGCGTGGCATTACCCGAGACAAACGTGTCCGCATCATCTTCTCCGCTGTCTGGTTGATGGAAATCGTGCCTGAGCGTGTGATTTACGCGCACTTCCCGGAAGAACTGGAAGAAGCACGGCGATTCTGTTGATCCCCTATTTGGCTTTTTTAGTATTAGAAAACAAATTGTTTAAGCACCAAAGGAAAGCACATGACCGAACTTTGCCACACAGGACGAGGGTTGTCTGAAGAGTTCGATGACGACTTCCAGAATCGACTCGCAGCCTACTTCTGTCGCGACCATGAGTTTCTGACTCGCGCCGGTGATCTGGTTGCGCCAAACCAGTTCTCCAATGCGGCCAACGCCATTCTGGTGAACATGGTGTCGGGCTACTACAGAATGTATAAGAGCGCACCATCATCGTCGGCCATACTCGACATGCTCAAACGCGCCAAACGCGATAAGACGATCCGCGAAGAGCTGTTCCCCGACGTCGTTGAGGCGTTTAAGCGGATTCTCGCTGAGAAGCTGTCAGACACGGCGTACATGGTCGACCAGGTCGCCACGTTCGCCAAAAGCGTAGCATTCGACGACGCGCTGATTAAAGCGGCTGAGATGAAAGAGAAGGGCGATTTCCAGGGCGCGATGGCAATCATGGCTAAAGTCCAGCAAATCGGCTCTAACGAAGCGACCGGCATTTACGATTACTTCTCTGAATCAGCAGAGCGTTACAAGGCGCGTGAGTATGAAGCGTCCGACGATTACGTGCCAAACAGCATCACAACGGGTCTACCGCTGCTCGACAAGCTGCTTTACCAGAAAGGCTGGGCAAAGCGTGAAATGGTGCTGTTCATGGGCTTCGCGAAGTCTGGTAAATCGACGGCGATGGGTGAGTTCTCCATCAACGCCACGCTTGCCGGTTACAACGTCCTGTATCTGTCGCTGGAAGTTCACACCTCCATTCTGTCAGATCGCTTTGACGCCCGTCTGTCTGAGACCGAAATGTCCAAGCTGGTGGAGCGCCGCGACGACGTCCATCGCAAACTGGCAGAGCTGGGCGCGACGAAAGGCGTGGGGAGCTTGTGGATTGTTGAACGACCGTCCGGAAGCATGTCGCCTGCAGATCTGGATCGTATGTTGGGCAGCATGAAAGCCAATGGCATGATCCCCGACATGGTCGTGGTCGACTACGCTGACCTGATGCGTGCCAGCTACGACCTCCGCGACGACCGCGCCAACATTCGCAGCATCTACACTGACCTGCGTGCGCTGTACGACAAACACAACGTTGCCGGCATCACTGCATCGCAGACTAACAGGGAAGGTGGTGCTTCAGAGGTGGCTACAATGATGCACGCAGCGGACAACATCGAGAAGGTGCGTATCGCTGACCTCGTTATCACGATCAACAAAACGGAAGAGGAAGAAGCGAAAGGCGAAGCGCGTCTGTACTTCGCTGGTTCACGTAACCAGAAAGGCGGCGTAAGCATCCGCGTTAAGCAGAACCTCGAACAAATGCGATTCATCGAACGCATTATGGACGTCCTCTAAAAAAAGAAGGCGTGGAGAAACGCTCTCCACGCCGGTCTCCATAAGAGAACAAATTTTCTCTTTTGCCAAAGCCACAAAAGAAAAAACACATGAGCCTTTATGGTATTCAAATACCGAGGCTTATCAAGATATTACCTGCAAAAAGTAGGGTTAAGAACGTGAGCGACTTGAAAGAATTACTGACCGAGCTGGATTTTGAACAATGGCTCGATATGGAAGGAATCATCTACCGTCGTGGTGGCGTCAGTACTCGTGGACGTGAGGTGAATATCAAGGAGTGTCCGGTATGCGGCAGCTCAAACTGGAAGGTTTATTTCAACCTGACCAATGGCGTCGGCAAATGCTTTGCTGGTGATCATCCCGAAGAGATTCAGTTCAACAAGCTGGTCTTCCTCAAGCACTACAGCGGCAAATCCCGTCGCGATTTTGAAGAGTACGTCCAGAACGCGCTGATCTCACAAGGATGGGCGCCGAAGACGGAAGAGGTCGTGCTGGCCAGCAAGGTTGAACTCGAAGGGCCAGTAGCTCTCCCGCGCCATTACGAACTCCCCATTGACGGTCGTCTTCCTGATTATCTGGTGGAGCGCCATATCTCCCCGGAGCTGGCCAAATACTTTGATCTGCGTTACTGCGTCGAAGGCAAGCACGCATACGTCGATCCGTACACAGACCAGGTCAAAGGGCAGGTGTTTGATATGCGCATCCTGATACCGGTTTACGATCTGGATGGCGTGATGAAGACCTTCCAGGGGCGTGACATTACCGGTGCAGCAGAACGCCGTTATCTCTTCCCCATGCAGCTGCCGGCGTCGGGTAAGTTTCTCTACAACGGCCACAATGCAGTCGGAAAACAAACGGTCGTTGTGTGTGAAGGGGCATTTGACGTAATGGGCGTGAAGCGAGCCATCTTCGACGAAGAGACGCTGCGGGATTATGTAGAGCCAATTGGCACGTTCGGGATGCACTTGTCCGGAAATATGAATGAGGACGCTGAAGATCAGTTAGGCGCGTTCCTGACGCTCAAGGCGCGTGGATTACGCAACGTCATCATGATGTGGGACAGCGAAAAGCAAGCGATCCGCAACACCATGTCAGCGGCCAAACGTCTCACCAGCATCGGACTGAATGTCAAAGTGGCCTGTCTGGGCGAAGAAGGCCTCGACCCCGGCGACGCGACGCCAGAGCAGATACTAAAAGCCTATTATCGTGCCAAGCCGTACTCCAGACAGTTGGAGCTACAAAGCAAGGTACTCGGCATTAAAGCTCTTGTATAAATTGCACGCCTTTAATGATAAGTAGATACATACTTATTTTTCTGTAAGAATATGCTCGACGAAGGAATTGAGGAACCTTTATGAAAGCAGATATTCAGAAGTCCGTTACCGAAATTATCGACAAATCAGGCGTAGAAATTGATACAGAAGAGCGCCAGAAGATTATCGATGAGGCGATCCAAACTGCGCTGGAGCACATCGCCACGTCTGTGAGCACCGCACCTCTTGGGGAAGGCTCGAAATACATGCGGGTATGGGTTCGTTTTGGAGAGTCCCCAGAGCTGCCTGGTGTTAAACAGAAACGCGCGGCATTCGTGGCGTTCACTCGCAAAATGAAGGACGCAACGGTCGAAGTACGTGCCGGTGCATGGTACGACGGCCGCGTTGTCTACACCAATCAGGCGGTGTGTGATGAAGGTGAACGATTTGAGGAAATTGTCGACGCAACTCTTCGCGCGATCAAAGGCAGGGCTGGTGTAGAGGATGATCCGTCTATTGCGGCGTTCCTGAGCATTGTCGAACTGCCTGAAGTTACTGAACGCGTTACCGATCTGACAACACCACCTGGTTTGCTGGAATTGGTGGTCAGTGGCGATACCAAAAAAGCCGTTGAGCGCATTCGTGAGGTGGAATACGGCATCATCTGCGATATGTGCCGCAGCGACTTAGACCTGGTGCGCATCATTGTCGACGCGGGTCAGGCATGTGACGGTGTGCTCGCCAGTTTTGCAGGGCAGGTGGCACGCCTGGCCAACGAGCTGCCGATGATTAAACAGGAGGCAAAATCCTACGCCGTCCACCATGCCAACGATTTACTGGAGCCATACCGGTTCGAAGCCGCTCAGGACAAAATGACTGGCTGGGCGACCTGGTAAGCCTCGAAAAACCATTTAGCCCCCTGGTGGGGCTTTTTTAAACTGCGCTTAATAAGTAAGTACACGACTACGGTTAGAATCATGTCCACAAGAACAGATTTGTCGAAAATCCCGTCTATCTCCGGAAACAACGGTTATTCGCTGCGCTGTCCGGAAGTGAAGATCAACGGCCATGAGGCCCATTGCAGCTATACAGTCTGCCAGCACACCATCCTCGCCTACAAAGAGAAGCGTCTCCCGGCGACATCGTTCCAGTCCTGCGCTGCGGCCATTGCTGCTGGCAAATGCCAGGCGCTGAAGATGATGGTCGAAGAGATCCGCAAAGGCGAACAGCTCTACTTCATCGATATGGCTGCGCTTATCAAAGAAGTGGAAGAGCAAAACGACCGCGCCAGAACGCTTACCCGGAAGCGCAACACCATGACGATTAACAGTCTGGTTAAACGCACGAAGAAAACAGAACCAGCCAAACCCGAAACCACGTCCACCGATTCACTGGCGCCCGTCACTGACGTGTACGCGGCACTCATTGAAGAAGCAACCAAAGAAAACACATGAAAACTCCCGAGCGACCGATGGAGGTTAAACACTAATGGAAAAACTGATCGCCCTAAAGCACAAGCTGGATGCCATAAAAACGATGGGAACCAACGCCAAGAAAGAGGCGCTGGCCAACCTTGATGAATTTGAGCAGAGCATGGTCTCGCTAATGCTCAACCCATTCATTCGATTCGGTGTGAAGAAGTACAAAGTGGCCGAGCCACTCGATACTTCCGTACCCAGCGACCAGAAGGTAGTCGAGCTGCTGGAGAAGCTGGCGGCGCGCGAACTGACCGGGAACGCGGCCATTACTGCTGTCGAATCACTTGTTGCCTCAATGTGCGCTGACGGGCAGGACGTGTTTCGTCGCTTCCTGCTGAAAGATCCGAAAGCCGGCGTCGGCATTAGCCTGTGCAACAAGGTGTTCGAAAACCCAATTCCGAAGTTTGAGGTACAGCTGGCGTCTCCGTACAAGGAGAAAGGCGACAAATACCCATTTAAACCAAACCCAAAGGCCAAGTGGCCAATGATCGGCAGCCTCAAACTCGATGGTCTCCGGGTTATCTGCGAAGTCATCGTTGACGAGGAAGAGGTGAACTTCCTGACGCGTACCGGCAATCCGATTACGTCACTCGATCACCTTAAACCGGCCATGCTGGAGCGTGGCCGGCTCTCCGGTTTCAAGCACATCTTCTTCGATGGTGAGGGTACTGCAGGTGCGTTCAACCAGTCCGTGTCGGCGCTTCGCAAGAAGAACGTGACAGCCATTGGTGCCGTTTACCATATCTTCGATTTCTTCTTACCGGAGTGGCGTGCTCAGGCAAAAAGCAAAGAGTACCTGAAGACCGGCATGAAGCTGAAAGATCGCCTGGCTATGCTGGTGGCGTTATTCCGCAACACTTGCGGGGAAGATTACGCGCAAGATATCCACCTGCATCCGTTCTACATCATCCATAGCCATGAAGACTTTATCGAACGCTTCATGAAGCGCCTGGATGAGAATGAAGAGGGGGAGATGGGCAAAGATCCGGATTCTGTTTACGAGTTCAAGCGTACCCGCAGCTGGTGGAAGCTGAAAGACGAGGATTCCGAAGACGGTGAAATCATCGACTTCGAGCCAGGCGACCCGGACTCTGGCTTTGCGCATACGCTAGGCAAGATAGTGATTCGTCTGGAGAACGGCGTCATCGTGCGTGCCAGCGGTATCAAACATAAGTACCTGGATGAGATCTGGAACAATCAGGAGAAATATCGTGGACGCATCGTCGAGGTTCACTGCCATGAGAAAACGCCAGACGGTAGCTTACGCCACCCACGTCTGAAGTGGCCGAAATGTCTGCGAGATACCGAAGACCGTATTGGAGATAAAGACTGATGCTCGGCTGGATGATTGTATTTTTGGTCGTCGGCATTGTTATCGGCAGTCTGGTTATGTCCAGCTGCATCAACGATTACGTAAAAGCCGGTGTCATGCAGAGGCGCGGCCGCATTTACCGCATTGTAGATATCACGTACACACTGAAGGAGATTAAGGATGATCATGTTAAGTAAACGGGAGAAGGAAACTCTGCGTGAAATCAGCCAATGGAAAGAGTTCTACGCCAACTGGAAGCCAAAGACCCGCGCCAAACTGGAACGTATGAATCTTGTCGCTAACGTTTCGCCAAAGGGATGTGTGGAGAACTATCAACTCACTGAAAAAGGACACTCACTGTTGCAGCAATTGACTGAGGCGGTGGCGTTCTGATGATTCCATACATCTTATTGTCTTTTGCTGGAGGCGTGGCCCTCGGCTTCAGTATCTGTCGCGATCTGGGGTCGTCTCAGAAAACGGAAAATAAAGCACGCTAAGCGTGCGTGGAGGCTGGC